>Ga0181389_1000074_pt1 | contig 34345 bp, 19 predicted proteins | sample 12SPOviralmetaG_FD_130121 | JGI IMG/M metagenome (GOLD analysis project Ga0181389, IMG submission 130121) | Marine viral communities from the oligotrophic San Pedro Time Series (SPOT) site, San Pedro Channel, CA, USA - 12 SPOT_SRF_2010-06-29 | ecosystem: Environmental > Aquatic > Marine > Strait...
AATTTCTTTCCATGCTTTGGATTTTTGCTCGAAACATACTCTAACCAAATCGTTGAGATCTTTTATATTATATGTATCTAGCTTAAAATCTGTTAGAAATTTAGACCACATAAACACTGGTCTACCCTTCTTTAATTTCTCTGCCATTTTCTTTTTACCAGTTGCATCGTTATCAAACATATAACGTACTGTAGCCATTTCATCAAATTCATCCGTAGTCCTACCGGCAGTTGCTAGGGCTAAAGAGTTATGCATAAACTTTGCATCGATCGGTCCCTCAAATAGAGTGACTGGCTGTTGGAAATTAACCTGCATAATTCCAAATAGTGTTGAGGCCTTTGCAAGTTTTGTTTGTTCATCAGGTGGTAGATCAAGCGGCTTTCCCCATTCTTCATAGAGCTTAGGTAAATCATAGGTAAGATACCTAGACCCATAGCCTTTCATTCTTCTGGATTGTGCGCCGATAATTTTACCTTCCATTCCCATATTTAAGATCCATAATCTGTTACCTTTTTGGGAAAAAAGAAATTCGTTAGATTTATTGTGTAATAACCTATCTTTAAGTTGGAACCATATCCAATCACCTGGTGTAATTTCTTTAGCGCCAAATATCTGCTTAAATTCAGATACAGTTAATGCCAAATCTTGGACGCTAGCAAGAGATGAGTTCTTTAATACTTGTTCTTGGTTAACCTGAGACTTATTTGCTTTTATATAGTCTATAATAGTAAATGAGTCACCTGAATTAGGCATTTTAATCTGATGGTCTTTTAATAGCCCATATAGATTTGTATGCTCTGAACAGTTGTAACAATGATACTGAAGAGTGTCCCAATACATATTTCCACGTTTCTTAGTGTCATCTGTATGGGAGTCACCACAATAAGGACACGCCAGGGTTATTCGCCCTGGCATGTCTTTAAGTAGTTGCTTATTAGGAGTAGAATGTGCTTCGACACATACTTGTTTCAGTGCTTTCTTTATTCTACTTTTAAGCTCCTCAGTTAATTGTATGTTATTAGAGGTTGAGGTCATTCAAGAAAGAATCTAAATCATCATCTGTATTAGCTTTTGCTGGTTCCGTTGCAGTTGCTGCTGGAGCTGCTGCTGCCGGAGTGGCCGCTGCTGCTACAGGTGCTGCTTTTGGAGTTGCTTTCGATGCAGGTGTTGATGTAACCTCTGCAATAGAATCGCCTGGATTTAGATACATTCTAAGAACGTTGTTTACAAATGAACGAGTGTCTTCGTCCCATGCTTTGTAATCGTATGTTGCAAGTGATGGAGCTGCTTCCAATTCCTCTTTAATACTTGCCATCGCCTCTTTAGATCTTTCTGCTGGAGTTTCTCCCATTAAGATTGCAGATTTACTTGAAGAGAATTTAGACTTATCGTAGTTGTTATATTCCCCTTGTCTTGTAATAACAAGCTCAAAGTTCTTACCTTCGAATAGGTCAAATACCTGAGTTGGCTCACCAAAATCTGGCTTCAATTCAGAATCAATCTTCTCTTTAATCTTATATCCAAATTTGAATACTTTGTAAGTACCTTCTAACTCTGGGTTTTGTGGGTCCTTAACGATCTTAATTAGAGAATAGTACTGCTGACGTCTCTTTAATTTCTCTGATGACTTACGGTCTACTGCAGAATCTGATTTTCTTAATTTCCAGAATACATCTGCAATTGGACAGTGTTCACCAATTGTTTGTGGAGAGTCTACTAATTTACCATCTCCATTAGAGTTAGTTAACCAGTGTACGTACTTTTGGATCAGAGATTTTCTTGGGTTCTCTGGGTTTGGTACAAAACGAATTAATGCTTTGTAAGTGCCGTCTTTACCGTCATCGGCTGTAGGTTTGTAAACTTCGTTTACGCTTGTTCTTTCAGGCTGGTGTGTTTCCACATCTTCCACGCCTAAATTAAAAATGTCAAATGAATCGCTCATAATTTTCTTTTAGTTGTTTAAAATTGTTTAATAATGAAATACTTTAATTGTCTTTCAGTTCCTTATAGTTGTATAATAATCAATAGTTTCAAACTAGATCCATGTTTAACTCTGCGGTTCGCCAATCCCTTTTAACTCGGCATCAAAAACTCTTTCTATAGTTCCTTCACCTGAAGTTATGTATGGTCCGGCGAACGAACACATTGTTATTGTTCCCGAGACAACGGTGTAACCCGCTGCGATCCCAGTATTGCATGGTGTATATTGAATTTCTAATGCTTCTTCCGAAGAATTATTTGTGATATTAAATACTTGACACTCAGGCATTACGTTCGCTGTTTGTTAGAATCATAGTCCATCGTTAATATTGCTCCTTCAGGTTCCTTCCATCTATTGTCCTCTAGCTTAATCAGCCCTGATTTGTGTAACAACGCCTCACGTTCTATAGACGTAATCTGGTTGTTTAACACCATTTTGTGTAGGATCGTCGCTAGACGAAAGTATTCTGCAGTTACTAACATATCATTGATAAGTTTGATTTTTATACTTATTATATATCGTTATTTTGTTTTGTTTCTAGATGGTATGTTAATATATTAGACGTGCCGGAGCTAGGCTATTCTTAGCTAATTAAAAAAAATATTGAGATTTGTTGAACATTTTTGAAACCTTTTCTGGGAAGTCGCATATAAGTTATGTATTTAACCTCAAGGGAAGAGTAGTGCTGGTGTTGGCTTGTAGGCAGAGACTAGCCTGAAGGCAGAGACTTGGTTAGTCTGGCAAATTTTCCCCAAGTTGCTGAAGCAAATAATGATTAAGGAACCAAGCATCGACTAGATCATCAAATGGTTTCGGGACTTTCTTAACCTCATCACCTATATCATTTACACAATACTTAAATAAAGAAGTCTTAGCTAACTCTGGACTATCTACTATATTATTTAAGAAGGCAACCCAAAGAGCTAACTTATTCATATTCCCTTTACCAGCATGTTTCTTAATTGTAGTAGGTGCAACGGTCAGTAAATTTTTGACCTCGAGTCTATTAATCATTTGTTCTTTAAGGATTGCAGCTCCTGCTGCCATGTCGATCATATTATTAGTTCCCATCTTAGAACCATAAGAAGTACCTTCGAAAGCTATATGATAATCTTGTTTGGTTTGAGTAATGCTTAATATCAGATTAATTATATCATCCGCTGTTTGGATATATCTTTTAATCTTTGCAAATTCGTTTTTAGAGTAATCACCGACTGAAGATTTCCAATCAGGTTGATGGACAAGTGTCACATCTGAGAATGTACTTATTTCTTCTTGTCTTCGCTGTTCGGCTTTTGTGCCAGAACCAGCTTTAATATAGGAGATAAAGTGATATTCATTCGTGTCAGATTGCCAGACACAAATACCAGGGGAATTAAGCGAGAAGTCAACTGTAACTAAATTCAATTTAGATTCTTTTACCCATTGCAGCACCTAGCGCGGCACCGACTAAACGGGAGGTTAATAAATCGTAAAAGATACCTTTTTGAATACCTAAGACTTTGCAAATAACTTTACCAATAGATTTACCTAAAGCAAATCCAGCTAAACCACCAAAGATAGAACCTAAAAGACCTTCATTTAAGAAAGCTTCTTCTAATCTATCTAACTCGAATGTACCATCTTCATTTTGGTATTGTTGTACAAATTGCTCTAAGGCAAAATCTACTTTATCTTCTAAATCTTGAGTCCATTCTGATTGTAAACCTTCTTGTAAAAGTTTCATATCAGTTTCGGTCAATTGTTGTTCAACTAAGTAATCATTAAATGTTTTCATAATGTATATATCTTATTAATCTATTTCTAATCTTAAATCTAGCTTATTGTAAAAGAATGTACATTCAAACGTACTGAAGTCAGCAACATTCTCTGCCATATTTAAGTTTAACTCATTTATAGAGTTCATTATTATTTTATTAAATTCCATATATGCTACTGAAGCTCCTTCGGCATCTAAGATTCTTAGAGTCATTGGTTCTATATAAGGCTCTTTAGTAGATCTAGCATAGTAATATAAAAGAGTATCTTGCATAATCCAGTAATTAATGAAACCATCTAATAGCTGGAATGTCACTGTGAATTCTCTAGAAATTGTATTTTGAATTGGCACTGCACCTCTATGGTATCTTGTAGTTCCATCGTTATCCGCTTGAGTAATTGGATCAAAAGATAAGCCTGGGATATTAAGTCCCTGAATAGAGTAATTAATTAAATCAACAGGTTCTGCTAACAGATTACCCGGAGTTTTATTTAAGTACGCTTTATATTTGTTTGCAACTTCTTCAGGTATAAACTTTCTAGGAAACCTAAAGTCGTATGCATTATTTCTGCTATTTAATATCATTAGTTACTTGTGAATTTACCTTTAGTGACCATTGTTTCATCTTGACCATTATCAATACTAATATAGAAAGTATCTGTTTGCATACCTCTAATAGAGTTTGCGTTTTGCTCGTTGATTTTAAATAATACTTCACCCTGTCCCATGTCAATATCTTTATTGTACACGTGGTTAAATTTCAGTTTAGTCTTACCATCATTAAATGTTAGTTTCACTAGTTCAGTATTTTCAAAAGAAATATACTCAAAATCATCACCTCTCTTTTTAGCAATTACAAACTTAATATAAGTTGCAAATGGGGGTACTGTAATAGTTAAATCACCCTCGTTTACAAATTCACCAGCTTCTATATCTTCGACATCTGCTAACATTTCGTTAACGCCTCCGCCAGATCCAGATCCAATCCCTGTTAAATCCACTCTAGAACTAGAAGCAATTACATTATATCTTTCGATAAAGGTAGGTACATATTTTATAGTTCTAGGCAAGTTATCTGTAATAAATCCAGAAATTATTTTGTTAGAAGTTAAACTAGGTAAAACATTGTAAACTTCAGTTAATATATTTGGGCTATCGATTTTAAGAGCTTGTAAGTTTTTACCATATTTAGCTGCTTGGTTTACAGTGATTGAGGCTTTTTTAGTAATCTGAGTATTATCAGTTTGGTTGTAAATTCTCATAGTTACATCAATTGAAAAACCAACTGCAACATTTGCGTTTGTAATTACAGGCCTAAAAGTAACAGGAGTACTAAAATCTTCGTATTGTGTAAATGTGTTTTGAGTAGTCTTAATAAATGATGTACCTACTTGTTCAAATACATCTACATCAAATATTACAATTATATCATCAGATGAAGTTTGAATTCTATTTAAGATATGCCCTTCAAATCCTGCAAGTGAATTATCTTTTTCACCGTAAATTTTAAAGTAATCTCCATCATCGGCATCTTCTACCACTACAGTAAAATCTGCAAACTCATCTTCTCTAGCAACTGTAAAAGAATTCTCTTCCCCAGTATATACATAATCATAACCACCTATAGCCTCTAATCTATCTAGTAATTTAAAACTAATATTATAGTTACCAAATGGATTTTTATCACTAGAACCCACTGTTCCATCACCATAGAATCTATCATCAAATTCTGAATTTTGACCAACTAAACTCGGTATCTTAATATTAATATATTTAGACCAAAGAGTTTCTCCTAAAATAAAAGGCTTAGGATTTGAAAGCTCATAGTTACTTTGATTTAAGTAAACTAACTGAGTTAAATAGTTTTTAACTCTAGTAGTTCTATCTGCATTAACCTCAAACAAAAAGCCTTCATAACCTCTTGCTGCAAAACTAAATCCAGATCTTAAATGTAATCTTACAGTATCATATAAGATAAAGTTAATATTAGCAGTTGCTTCTGTTTGGTAATTTAATAAATCATCCTCTCTACTTCCTGTCCACTCTAATGAATTATTAATAAAGTTTTGTTGTTCGTAATTACCTGTCGAATCATAACCCAATAAAGCATATTTAGTTTTATCGTCACCTGGTACATTTACAGCATGGTATCTACCAATTGTTTGGTTAATATCATTTCCTGTTTCTTCATCAGGTGTAGCAAATAGAGGATTAGCTCTAGTATCAATAATTGCTTTACCTCCAATTAAACCTTCATAAGAATAAGTTACTGTTCCATTTATTACAGGAGTATATTCAGCAATATTAGTTATTGGAGAAAAAGAATAAACCCCTAAGCTATCACTAATTGTAAATAATTCAGGTTGTGGTAACGCATTTAAATCAAATTTATATGTCTTACCATTCTGCATTAATAAAGTTCTAGCAGCAAAGTTTTCAACAGCAAGATAGCCAGATATAATAGTAACGTCAAAGTTAACTACAGCACTTCCTAATTCTGAAATTAAGTGTCTAGTACTTGTAGAGTCACCTTTTATAGTGTCTAGGAATTTAACCTCACTACCGTTATCATCTACCTCGATGCGATACTTCTCTTGATCGCCTTGGTCGTGGTATATAAACTCAAGTAATATATCTTGGTCTATTCTAAAATATCTTGAAGATTCAGCCATGTTTTAAAATTGTAAAAATTTAGGTGACCAGTAAAGCCCTACGCCAATTGATGGCCCAGTACTAATTACCTGGTTATTATTTAAGTTAATACCATATCCAACTCCAAAACCAACTAGCCATCTAGATTTCTTTTGGTCTTTTCTATTTAATCTACTATTAACTAAGTTTATATTTTCAATATCTTTAATCTCTAACCCAGGGTAGCTTGTTGATAACTTTAATCTATCCGCTCCGTCTACATTCTCAATCGCAGCCATTAGGCTTAAAGTTTGTGTCAATTCAAACTTAGTTTCTAATACTTTAAATTTTTCAAATTCATATTTAAAGGTAGAAAACCCTGTTAGTTTTCTAGAGTTACCATCACCGAAATCTTCTGATGATGCAAACGTAACTTTAGTAGTTGTCGTATCAATAGTTTCAGTTGTAGTAGTTACATCTAAACTATCTGTAATTTCTAAGTTAGCTGAAATTAATGAGTTAACTTCTTTTAAGTCATCATTAAGCGCTAACGCCTTTTTATACTTTTTAGTCAACTTGGATTGGCTAGATTCTAGATTTGATAAATCAAATTCATAGGATCTAATCTGAGCAAGCTGATCTCCATTATCATTTCTTAGTATTGTAACTGAGTCTTGAGCAGCCTTAAAGTTATTAAGTTGTCTACCAGCATCTTCTTGTGCTAATTTAACATCTTGTTTTAAGTTCTCAATACTATTACATTGTCTAAGAAATAATAAACATAAAAGAACTCCGGCGATAAACATCACCAGAGACTTATTAGATAGTATATTTTTTATTTTGTCTTTCATAATCATATTTTTACAATATTATCTGAAGCCATCTCCGCTTCCGCTTCCATCACCTCCACTTCCGCCTCCACTACCAGAGCCCATACAACCTACACTGTCAACGAAGGTAATGTTTCCTCCATTAGGATTAACTGACAATAAATCAGCACATATAGTTGCTGTTGCAAATGGACCTAAAGATTGACCCTGGTTAACTCCACATAATGTATACTGTACATACAAGCTAGAATTGTTTGGATTATACACCGTGTGGTTAACCGCATTAGAGCCGCCCGCACATGGATCCGCATTAGTTGTAGGAGCAATCGTTGTAGGAGCAATCGTCGTTGTCGCTTCAGTTATATAGGGAGTACAATCTACTCCTTCTTGTTCATTTGTACCGTTTAGATCAAACACCCAACCTATTTTATCTGCACCCCATCCAGTAGGACTAGCACTCACACATCGTGCGTAGTTTATGAAAATATTTGTGTTTACAGAAATCATTTCATCGATGAAATTAGCCTGTGAACCGTCGTATGTTATAGTCCATATACCGCCTGTAACATTACATGCTCCAGTTTGATTAAAGTTTCCTGTAAATGATGCTGATAATGGGAATGATGTATCATTAATATTTCTAGTTACACTTAATCCACCTGTTTGAGTTCCATTAGAGTCTGTTGCCCATAATGTAGCTATGATAGTTTCATCATCACCAGCTTCTAATAACACATCTTCTAGTACCGTAATAGAACCTGTACCCTGTTGTCCATTTATTGTAATTTCAATACCTTTGCCTTGACCAGCTCCACCCCCTGAACTTTCACCACTAATATCTGCCTCGTTATGAGTTCCAGATAATTCTAACCATACTGTAGTTCCATCGGTTATATTACTTGTTGAAACTGTATAGTTAATTACAGTTCCTTCATCTACACTTGCAGTACCAGGTGTCGCAACTAACGTATTATACGTAGGTAGGGCAGGGTCTACTAATGTAAAGTCATGCTCAACCGTACATCCATACGTTATATCAGTTATCCTTCCGTAATAATTTCCGGCTGCTAAACCGAATGGATTATACAATTGGTCGTCATCCTGTCCAAACACTTCAAGATTATAGTTACCCGATCCGCCCGTTGCAGTCATAGTGAATGTCCCGTCAGAAGCACCTGGGTAAGTTGGGTTCGTCTCAGACATGCCTGATTTTGCAAAGTTTGCACAATAAGTACAACTTCCATCATCGCTCGTAGCGTTCGGATCATAATTATCCGCCCCAGGATCCGTACAACCTGCACCATATTCTGGATTAGCAAGCTGAGATACTGTTAACGTATCTGTTACCGATGCATTATTAGGGTGTTGTATTACAATATTTCCTGTTCTAGCACCCGTTGCATTAACAGCAACTGTAAAGTTTAATTCCGGATTATAGCCACTATCAAGATATGAGTTTATTGTTATCCACGCCGGTGCAGTTACTTTATCAGCACTTAGTATTAATCCAATAGTTGGTGTCGTACTGTAAGTTATTTCACCAGTTCCACCGCTATGTGGTACGTCATTAAATTGACTTACGTCACCAGAAAACGCAATTGTTTCTGGAACATTAGTCGTTGCATTAGTTGCATTAGTTGTTGCATTTGTAGCTATTGTTGTTGCTGGTTCTCCAGTCCATGGATCTCCGTTTTCATCAACTTCTAAATCACCAGATGGTTTTCCGTTTTCATCATTTATTACCACCGTATTACCTACAATGCCTCCATATTGATTTAGGTTTAGATCTGCAGGCTGTTCAAATATAGCAACAGTTCCAGCTACTGCACCAGCTCCACAAGGTGCTGTACAGAATTCTTTCCAACTGACATTACCATTAACATCTGCGAAAGCTCCCCAAAAGGCGCCATCACGGAATCTAATCATACCAGCCTCTACTAAATTAAGGTCTAAATTTGTCTCAGGTACTTTAAATGTACTTACATTACTTTCAAAACTAACATTAGATTTAAAAGTAAATTTATCTAATTCTACAAAATATTCAATTATTTCTGCAGGATCTGTATTTAAATTAGTACCATAAGTCTCTGCTAATGTAAATCTAGTCCAATCGACATCTCCATCAGTTTGTTCAGATGTACTAAGAGTAATTGCTATATTATTTGAAGTTCCAGTTCTTTGTCCATGCCAGAAAGTAATTAATTCATCAGAAGGAGAAAGTCCTCCAACTGCATGTTTTCCAACTACTATTGTAGATCTTAAATTAGTTCTACCATTGTTATCTTGGACCTCATTAAAATCTTGGTCTCCTAAAAATATTACTGGATGGTAATTATCTGTTGATACTTTAGGCTTAAGTATAACATATTCATTTTCAGCAGCACCATTATTAATAGGAATAACTTTCCATCTAGAAGTAGTCTCTCCAGTTAAACCCTGAGGACCTATATCACCCTTCTCTCCTTTTTGTCCAGTCTGTCCAACAGATCCCTGATCTCCTGGATTTCCTTTTTTACCTGTAGGACCGCCACCGTTAGCCAGTATCTGGTCAAAGTTATAGTTAACCTTTTCCCACTTAATCTGGTTAGAGTCACTAGGGTGTAGTATTTCTTGTATATTGAATATGGCCATGCCTTATGACGTTATTTTTACCATAGGTCTAATTCTATAAGAATAACCTAATCTTTTATTATATATCAACCTAAAATTAAGGGGCTTTTGTTCGTGGGACGAAAATGTAAAGTTTTGATCGTAAACGTAGTTATTATTGTCTAAAGCATCAACAGAATCTACACTTTCTACTTGAGATCCTTGACCTTTAATCCTTTGTGTATATAGTTTAATTTGACTAATTCCAAACACGTTTATTAAGTTCTTTCCAATATAGAGTTGGGCGTCATCTTTCAGCGTAGTTTTATCATCAGCCGAATTTGCAGCTAGTACATATTTTGTAATAGTATCTAACACACCATCAGCACTTAATTTTTTATTTATTGTAAAATCTATATAGAAGTCTAATACAACTCTATTCTTATCCTCAAACTGTACAATATCTGTTGTATTAGTAGAGTTAGCTAAAATATCGTCTAATTCTTCTTCTGTTCTTACACGAGCAACATCAAAGTCTAGCATCGTATAACTGTCTTTAATCTTCATAATAGTTGAAGCTAAATAAGATCTTTCCTCTTTAGTTTCAAATGTTCCAGGCACTTCTTCTAAAAGACCACCTGATAAAGCCCTAGTATAATAGTTTTTATCCCATGAAGATTTAAACACATGCACATCTTTTTTGTCGATAGCAACCTCTCCTATCAATGGGTATAAAGGCGGCTTATCAGAAGATACTGATAATTTAATTACACCACTAGATTTAAATTCATTTACTTTTCTATAGAAGTGGTTCTTAATATAACCCCATTGGCTATCATGAGTGCCTCCATCATAAATATAACCTAAGTTAAAAGAAACACCACATCTATTATATCGTTTGTAATAATCTTTAGCTAACTGAATCTCTTCAGTACTAGTTAGAGAATGTTTATACATTTGCTCTTCTAATTCTAATTCAACAATATTCGAAGTATTTTGAAGAGTATTTGTTTTCATGTGAGCGTATACATCTGTAAATGTCACGACCGGAGTTGTATCAATAGTATATCCACCGTTATGTCTAATTAAGAATGGATAATAAGTTCTCGTTAGTCCTAAATTAAAACCAATATTACCAGAAGATAATTTAAACGACTCAGGCTTATCATCATCTACTTCAGTATTAACTTCAGCCTGTTTAATAAATTCAACGCCATCTTCTAATAAGATAATAAATTTATTAAGAGCTATAGTTCCATCTAACTCTACTGTTGAATAAGTAACTTTATCTGGGTTTCTTAATAACATCTCCGCCATATCTTGTGCACCTAAAGATTCTAAGATATATTTGTACGCATTAATCCCTCCACCCTTGTAAACATATTCAGCATTATATTGCAAGTAGCCTGGTAGGTTATCTAATGTTGTTTCCACCGGAGTTCCGTTTGTAATATCTTGAGGAGGTCTTGCAAGTATTATTTCAGTTTGTCCACCTAAATTAGAAATATCTAATTGAATTTTCTGAAGACCAAACGCAGTATTTATATCTACGATAATACTACCATACTCATCATCTTCATTTTTATTAATTTGTTCTAAAAACTGTGGAAGGCTTCCGTCTGCGTGTGGTAAACCATTCACTATTAAATAATTATCAGCAGACGTATCCGAAAAGTTAGCATTAGCTAAATCTAAGTGACCATCAACTTTTACATCAGAATACTTAAATGTACCCTCTTCGTTATTCCATACCAATGAGTGGTTTAGTTCATATAATAACTTTCTAGTTAGGGTTTGATCTGCCCATAAATCATCTAGTCTTAAAGAGATAAAGAATACTACAAACTTAAATTTCTTATTTTGTATTACCTCATACTCAATTCCGTTAGAATCTTCTGATGTTTTTACATTTAATACAGTACTAAATCTATATCCATTAAATTCAGAAGATTTAACAAAATCAACTGGACTTGTAGATGTGAATTCCTTTCTAGATTTAAAAATAACTTTTAAACCTTTAAATATAGATTCAGCAAACGCAGTATCGTTACCACCATTAACTAATGTATACTTTTTCTGTCTATTAGTTTTAACAAAGGTCTTGTATGAATTTTCACCTTTAGTTTCAAATCCTTCAGTTACAAAAAATCTATCAAAGTAATCATAATTAATATTCTTAAACATAGAAGGAGTCATTTCAAATCCTTCCATAAAGTTAAGATAACTAAATGATTCGTTTAATTTATATTCTGGGTTAGTTGAAGTCCCGTTATTTTCTTTAAGGTATTTTGGTAAGTTGTTAATATAGAACCACTCGTGGGTCATTCCCAACCTATCTCTACCTGCAACAGAAAGATCTGCTGAGAAGTTAGATCTACCAAACGCCTCGTTTGCGTTTAAGTAATAAGGTTGTTCTCTAACAGTTAGTGTATCTTTTAATACCCACTTGTTAATTGAAGGAACGACTCTACTCCTTATAGCGTTTTCTTTTAAATAGTTCTCTTTTAATCTATCATATTCACTTTCAACTAAGTCCTCATTAAATGTATCTGTTATTTCATCTGCCAATACTCCAGATAATCCAGAAAAATAGCTAAGAGGTGCTGTTAAATAATCAGTGTTATCTCTTTCTCCAAATGGATATATGTCACTTTGGTTATCTAATTCAGGCTCATAGTTAATATTATTAGCAGTTTCGTATTTTAATTCTTTTATATCCGAGTTTGAAGTATCATAAAAATCAAAGTTCATATCGTGAATATCAAATGCAGAAAATAAACCTAATGTTACTAGGTTATCTGCAAAGACATTTACTTCGCCTGATTCTAATGTGTTTTTTCTTTCTAATACTAGCTTTTTATATTGTAAAGGCAATCTTTCAATATCATCTACAATATCAATAACTTTATTGTAAACGCCCTGTGAGCTAGTTTCTAAATAATCATTAACATTAATATCAGCCACAGAATCTAAAGTTGTTAATATAGATTTACCACCAGAGTTACCACCGTTAAAGAAATAGATTTTACTATTTTTAAATACTTCAGAAGTATTGCCGGTTAGTTTTAATCTTAGTACATTTTTAGGCTCATACGTGAGTTCATTATCTCCCTCAACAGTTACCCAGTCATTTGCATTATCGTTCGGCACTGCGATCCCTGATTGCATTAATCTATATCCAAGAATATCATTCTTAATATAAAGATGATCTGCTCCATCATAAGTCAATGCTGTAAAACCATTGTCTACTGAGTTAATAGATTTAACTAACGCAGATGCAATTTCAGCATTAGTTCCATTTGAGGAAAATGCTGTTGTATTAAAATGTCCTGGCAATAAAGCATCTGACCCAAAGAACATATTGTTCGATAGATCGTAAGGTACTTGTGTGTACTCGATTCTAGCTAATGTTGTATTAGAACCAGATAATGGAGATATTGAAGGTTTTAACGGTCTTAGCGTACATTTATTTTCATAAAATATAATATCATCGCCATCTGCTTTCCAATAAAGATTATCATCAATCCCAAGTCCTTTTAGCACCTCAACAGTTTCTTCAACAGTATTTTGTAGTGTTAACGAGTAATTTACATTACCATCAGTTTCTACAAGAGTAAGTCCAAACACAAAAGTGTCTCCAGGAGTAAATCTTGTAAAATTAATTCTATAATCTTGTTCTTTAGAAGGGAATATAGCTATCCTATCATTATTAGCCGGAGTACCATTAATTGTAAGTTTAACAAAATCGCTACCAGCTGATTCATTTACTAAAGTATCAATAGATCTACCAACCGGAGCAAGTTTAATCTCACCTGGTATTTTATTATTAGAATCTTGAACCTTTAACTCTAAAACCGACGTATCATAGAATGTCGGAGAAATATTATAGAACTCATTAGAAATATGAGCATAACCCAACGTTGGAGTATTTCTCATTAATGCTACTGGAGGTATTGCTGACTTTACATCATCATTAATATATGAGTTTAGGGTTTTAAACCTAAGCAGTCCATTATTAGAAGACTCTAAAGATCCATACCCTGAATCAATATCATTTACATATAAGCCAAAGTATCTGTTTACAGCATAATCTTCTGTACCATCATCATCAAATAAAAACTCTAAGTTAATAATATTAGCACATGCTAATTTATTTCTTTCAAAACCACCAGTAATTAAATCATTTTCATTAATAATAGTTTGGTCTTGTTTTACAAAATCATCAAATAAATATTCACCTTTGTTTGTAAAACCACCTTGTTTTAAATCAATACCATTAAAGTTAGTTCTTTCGTTTTCACTAAAGTTTACGTTAATTGGGTTACTTGGGAATAACTCAGACTGAACATGGTTTCTAATATAAGTACCAATGCTAGATTCTCTAGTTAAATCAAAAGTTTTTATTAACTCACTATTTTTTAGAATTTCACCCATATTATCAAAGCTACTTTGATTATCAAAATCTAAAATAGCAGCAGGATCGCTAACTCTAAATATTACAAAATTATTAGGTATATTTTTATCTAACCAAATAGGAGCCAACATTCTAAAATCTTCATCATGTAGTTTAGAATAATTATATGTAGTCCCATAATGATAATCTTCTTCAATTTGCTTCTCAAAAGTCTCTTGAACAGTCAAATCTGAAAACCTAGATTTTACATTGTATATTAAATCAGATGGTGTTTTATTAGCATTAAAAAACTTAGCTAAATCATAAGACCATTTACTATCTTTATTAACTGCCCATTTTTTATATTCAACCGCCGCTAATTCTTTACTAGCATCAATAGACTCAATATACATTTCACCTGTACTATTGACTACTAATTTAGCATTTGTAGACAGTTTAGGGTTTGTTCTTAATAAAGGCTTAGATAGATTATCTAATTCGTAATTCTTTTCTAAATCAAAGTTAGGAATAGATCTATTAATAATTTCAGCATCATCTACAGAATCTAAAACAAACTCTGTGAAGTTTTGCTCATCTAATAAACAGCTTCTACAATCTTCTCTATATTCTATTACTGCTCCACTTGTAAATCCTAATTCAACTGGATTAATTTCAATAACCCTAATATCATCACCATATTCTGGTCTTTCTAATAGAATATTAACAGCATCATCATAATTAACTGCAAATATTTTATGTTGGATAGTAACACATTCTAACATACTATCACCTCCGATATTTATAGCAACTCCGTTGTTTTGACTTGGCTCTATAACATCTATCAGTTTTTTAATATATGACGTTGAGTTTGAAGCAAACGTATGTAATCCATCTGTTAAATATAAACTGTAATATGGTTTACCTGCTTCTATTTTAGCAGAACATGCATAAAACGCATAAAATACATTTACTCTAGATTCTAAAAGTTTCTCTTGGTCCGATATTTCACATTGATCTCCAGGAAGTCCAAGACAATAAGTTGAATTACCAGCTGGTTTAACAAACTGTGTATTACAATCACCTAATATTGAATTTGTATTCGCATACTCTAATGCGTTATCGGTCTGATTAACACCAAGCCATGAATAAGTATATAAAGCATTTTCTGTACTTAAGTAACCACTATCGTTTTCATTATCCCATATTGCAAATCTAAGACTAGGTACATATCCAACCTCTGGGTCATCTATTGCACCATTTGCTTCGTCAACTGCAATAAAGGTAGTGTTATCCCATAGCCCATCGTAGTTAACTTCACTGGCAGTTGCCTCAGTAGTGTATATTAATATTTGATTTTGAACTACATACTCTAGAGCTTTTTGATGTGTTGAAAGATCAACATAATTCGCGCCGCCCACTATATCGTCGTAACGAGCATCTATTCTAGCCCATAAGTTAACTAAAGTCAGGCCATCTTCTCCAGCAAGACAAGCCGCGTCCACAGCTAATCTATTATCTTGACTATAATAAGCCTTAAAATTAAACGTTACGTACTCTATCGGTACCGGGCATAAAAATAACTTTACAGGATTATCAGGGTCTGTAAAATTATCTGCCCATACTCCTTGATTTGCATCATTTGTTGTAAACTCATAGTATATGAATTCACCATTACCATTTTTTCTAGTACCATCGTTATAGAAACCTGTCGATACACATAAAGATGCCGGAGCATACGTGTTTGTAATATCAGATGGATTATTTCTATACTCAGGCTGATTAGCATAATATTGACTAGTAAATAATTGACCTCCTGCAGCTATTACATCAGTAAGAGTTGGTTCATCCATTTCTACTGCAGTCCCCGATCCTGTTGGACCAATTACGTTTTGATAAACAATAGTCTGACTAACTGTATATTCTAATTCTTGAGCACATATCTCATCAACATTAGTAGAGAAGTTAATTTCAATTGGCCATGCATTATCTAAACTGGTTTCACAATCAACAACTTGTATAATTTCACCATTAGCTGCAATTTTAGCAGCTCTAATTATTACCTCACCGGCAATATCTTGTTGAATTGAAATCCAAGGCTGGGTATCAACAAATGCTGGGTCTGGGTTTTTCGCAACTTCATCGTCGTTTAGTGTTGTATCATTATATAATGAGTCACCCGCAGCTAAACCTGTAATATCTGTAACATCCGATGCTTTTAAGTAAAGAGGCACGTTTCTAGTACCATCCTCACAGGATTGTGAAGCAGTTGATCGCCAAATACCAGACGCTGTTATACCACTGATATAAAGTACTCCAGTGACATTAAATTTTAATGTATAAGTATCGGATCCACCGTTTGCATCTTCTACCTTAATAGTAAACACTTCTAAGACTGTAACCCCTGGAGATATATCCCATTGATCTGAGTTATATGTCCATACACCAGTAATTTGATTTATATTGAGTGTACCTTGTTGCGAAGCCGCGTTAGTAGCGCTTACCCATTCCGCAGACCATGTTAAAATTGCAGTTTCAGCATCAGATGCTGTAATATTATCACTGTCGGAATTATACGCGTCATATTGATCTAGCTGCTTTACTACTTCAGTTTGGCCTGTTGAGCCATTAAATGAAATAACAGGATCAGTATTTAACGCAGCTGTTATTGTAATAGTAATCGACTTTGCATCAGATTTTAATGGTGTATCATCGTCATCTTCTGCTTTATACCAGAATGTGTCTTGTTTCTGCGGTTGCCCTGGAGACATTGTAGCACCGGTATATGTATAAGTTAATATACCATTACTACCATATACTATATTACCATGCGTCCCTGATTTAACTTCATCTACAACAAATTGAACATCATTATTTCCATTCGCGTCTGACCAATAGTAGGTTAAATCATTAGTTCCGGTATTAGTATCTGAAACATATTGACCTATGTTAAATAATGTTGTATCGTTCTGTTGAGCTGCAGAAATACTTCCAGTAATATCACTAGCGCTTGGCGCTGAATTACCAGGAGGTGTTATTGTTAAAGTAGCAGTATATGTAGGAGAATCATCATTCCCGTCATTTACTTTATATTCAAAACTAATAGACTGAATAGCCCCTGAACCAACTGCAGCATTAAGATCTATCTGAGCAGTTAAAGTACTAGGACCTCCTGCTAAGGTGTGCGGAACTGTGCTAATAGTTGAAGGAGTACCACTTGAATTATCTATTAATACAGACGCATCACTACCTATTGTTAATCCACTAATATTAGTAATTATTACACTTAAGTCATCATTATCCGCATCATTAATAGATAGCGAGCCAGACCACCCACTAGTAAAGTCTAGAAAATTAATATCAACATTACTAGGGTTTGCGTCCCATGATTGAGACCTACTTATATCACCACCCGTTGGAGCTGTATTACCTGAATTTTGTGTTATTTTAAAAGCTGTTGCAGTTACATTAGGATTATCAGGGTGTCGAAGTGTCACGTTGACCTCTCTTGACGATCCTGTATTATTTTCAGTTGCTTGGAACCTTAATTGTCCACCGTTAATATCAAAGGCATTAGTACTTGCTGTAAGCCATGCTGCTGAAGAGTCATATAGAATATGATTATCAACATCAAAGTTATTTGTAGCTCCAGTGATAGTAACCTGTTTTGTCTGGAATGGTGTTCCGAGCGGTGCTATTACAATATCACTAGTATCGGACATTGAAATACTTGCAGTAGCTAAACCACCAGTTACTTGAACATCACAATCAATTGTACCAGAATTAAGATAGCCAGCAGGTATATTAACAGTTAGTGTATAAGTGAAGGTACCATCTAGATATAAATCATTATTAGAGTTGGTAATGCTATTAAAAGTTGCAGTACCGGTAGTTGAAAAGTCGGCAGCCGTAATCTGCTCACCAATCACACCATTGGCAATTGTTAATGTCTCTGTAGAACATGTAAATGCTCCTAACGTTGCATTAGTCGCGTTAGTTGGAGCAGTAGTTGCAGCAGTCGCGTTAGTTGGAGCAGTAGTCGCAGCTATATCACCAGTAAAGTCACAAGAAATATATGCACCTCCAGAATTTGAATAACCACTTATAGGTGGTTCTATTTGAGTGATTGTATAAGTTGTAGTTCCATCACCATCGCCGTCGTAAGTATATACACTTGGAGTTATTATATAGTCGGAATTAGCAGGAGCCACTAACCAGGTAACTGCAGCTGGTAAAATTGTATCTCCAGCATTACCATTAGCAATTGTCGGGCCTGCTACGCTACAATCATATAGCGGGTCATTCGATACTACAGTTACATTAGTTTGAACACATGCTTTATTACCATCTACATCTCCACCGCTCCAACCGCTTGGTAGTGAAAATTTAACACGATACGTGTTTTCACCATAAACGAAGCCCGTGGATGTTGTTGCGTCTTGTACAACCTGGCCCGTAGCATCACTTCCTAATCTAACTTCAATCAGCGATGGCATATTACCACCCTTAACGTTAGTACCGTATGTAATTGTAATTACATCTCCTGCGGTATTCTCTCCCGCTCCACTTGGATTAGCACCAATATATCCAAAATCATCCGGATCACTACAACCCCATGCCGGCATTGACTGGACACTAAGTATGCCACCGTCATTAGCAACTTGCCATATTTGACGACCATCGTCTTCAATCCAGAATTGATTTGCACCAGTAAACGTTTGAGACTGGTCTACTGTGCCTTGGTAAACGACGTCAGATGCAGTAGTACCTGCTGCGTTAACATCTTCTAATCCAGTTGTAGGTTTAGGGTTTAACCTAGCAGCATCAACTGCCGAGTCGTAATCTGAATAACCTGTATTTCTAAATTGGTAATTAGCCATTAATTATTAATATCTTTTTCCTAGAGAATGTACTCCTCTATTATATATTCACCTAACATTAGGTTATATATTATCTAAATAACTTGGCTGCCTTAATAGAGTTTAAATTCCTTCCTTTTGGACCGTACTTCGCGAAAACTTCTAAATCAAACGAGAACTGCTCACCATACTTGTCAAAAATATCTAAACCTATTTTCTTAGTATAAGTTAAGTTATTATACGCAAGTCTAGCAAATCCGCCAATTCGACCAGTGTCGATTGAATCCTCATTACCAAAGTAATCCGTCATTCTAAATTGGAATACAATATCTACTGAAACTGCATTAGACTCATTATCCTTTTTAGCTTTAACTTCTTTAGAAGATCTTTTAGTCTCACCGCTTACTTTTAGTGTATCGGCATTCACAGGAGACATAAATAAGAATGCTCCACATGACTTACCACCTAACATATATTGGTCATTTGCTTCAAACGACATTTTCATAGGTCTCTCTTGCGCTACAGTCGAATATAAACCAGTACCTTGATGGTATGCTAATTGTTGTTTAGCTTGAGTTTGATTATCTGTATCAGCAGATGAACCGAAGATACTAAATAAAGTAGCCCCTGTTGCTAAAGTAGCTGTTTTGGGCATTGAAAATATCATAGATTCTGCTACACCCGATATACTATAGCTACCTCCAGCATTTGCACCATCCCATATATTAGCTAAACTAGGGTGGTCTTTGTGTACAAATAACCCTGAGTTATATTGAGAAATATTTACAGAACTAATAGGAGATACTTTAACTTGACTCTTGCTCCATTCCTGTCCGGTACTGTAATCAACAAAACCTCCAGACCATATAAAGTTATTATTGCTATCTGTTGCAGCAGCCGAGTTTGGCCATTCTTCACCAGCACCAGCTCCAGATCCAGAACCAGTAGCAAAGGCTAATCCGTGTTCATAATCCGATATTTCGGGCGAAACTACAGTTTCACCAACTGGCTTAGTAATATAATGTGGGTTTTGATTTGCAATATCCATATATCTACTGTAAATAAACTGACCTCTTCTTTGCGCCGATTGATACGGTGCATCTGATGTTAAATCAAAATTATCAGTATTTATATTTTGATATTGGATAGGTACTAAATCATAATTACCCTCTTCTTGATAATAAGTATCTCTTTCAACTTTAGTATCTACAGCACTTTGTCCAGCTTGTTCATTTGCAATACCAAATCCTTTTGAGTTAGCTTCAGTATTTACGTTAATAGATCTATATACAGGTTTACTTCTATCGCCAATTAGTCTAGAAACTAATTCTAATTTAGTAGATTTACTATTTTCTAATTGCAACTTAAATGTTTTAGTTACAATATGTCCTTTTCTTACAGTTAAATCTGCAACTTCATCGACATAATATCCTGCAAATAATTGAGTCGTAGTATCTTTATTAATATTTGTAACCGAACCGTCTTCTGAAAGAATTTTAACCATAAGTTCTCCAACTTCAGCTTCAACAGTTCCTTTAAGTCCAGCTATCTGAGCTTCAAGTTCAGCTATTTTATCATATACAGAAATTGGTTTCTGTTCTGGTGATAAAAATCCGGATGCAATATTAGTTGCAACGTGAGCATAATAATTTTCATTAGCAGTAAATGAATCATCAACGTGAGTAAATAACCCCTGACCTGTTAATTCTTCAGTGATTTGTACTTTTGCTAATTCAGCAGTATTTACTTGAACTACTGCAGCAACATCCGTTGTATCAATTTCTTCTTCTGGGAAATTAATTGTAACCGGCTCTGACCAGTCAGACATAATTGGGTTAGCAGGGAATCCAGCCTCAGAAACAGATTTAACTCTAATTTCTACTAGTTCTCCTTGATTGATTGGAATATCTAATTGATTAAAATTAATCTCTTGGCCATCTTCAATTTTACTAGCTTGCCATGAAAACCTCTTTTCAATAGATCCATCACTATTAATAGTTTTAGATCTTTGTCTAACTTTAGATTTCTTTTCGTTCCAATTTGAGAAGATAGCAGATTGTTCTCTACCATCAACTGTAAACTTAAGTTGCGAAGCCTCTGCTGCTTTACCTGAAGTTGATAAGTATCTATATTGTACAATAAATCTTACAACTTGTTGGTCTAATGTGTCAGCAACTTGTTTTGCAGTAGGCACTTTCCAGAAACCTCTAACTCTATATTTAGGATTAATCTTCTGTGCATTTGAAGAAGATGATAGCGCCTGTATTTGAGTTACAATAGAATTATATAATTTTGCTTCAGACGATCTCTCTTCGATTAAAGCAATTAATTCATTTTTATCTTTATCTTTTTGTACTTGAGATGCATATTTAGTACTAGCAATAACCGATCTCTTTTTAGTAATCGTCTCATCTAGTTTTTTAATCGCCTCTTGTACAGATATTTTATCAGCAGATAATTTCTTTATTTTATCAGCAGCATCGTTTTCAGTTAAATGCTTATTGATTTGAATTACTTTAAAGTTTTGACCATCTAACTCAGGAGCATCTGGTGTAACACCAACTGTCGCCGGAGGAATATTATCCTCTTTAATAGATGTAATAAACTTACCGAAATCTGCTACATTATCTTTATAGAAGGAAGATAGTAAAATAATACTACCATCTTCTTGCAATACCTCTAAATCGTTTGAATAGAATCCAACACCTGGAGACCATTTCTCAGCTAAGATTTTTGATTCAGGGTCAATTGCTTTTACAAACATTAAAATTCTTTCATCAAATCCAACAGGAACATTAATATTTAAATTGTTATCTTCAGATTTATAGATTGATAAAGCACCGCCGCCAATTTTAATAGCTTCATACCCTTCAACCAATCTAAGTTCAACCTGTCTAGTTGAAGAATCCAGCTTGTCAATTACATACCTAGTGTTTTTAGAACCGCCAGTGACCATTAACTGATCTCCTACACGTAGTAATTCAGTTTGATCTAGATCTTTATCATTATCTGAATAAGTTAAACTATCTAAAGTATATAATTTAATAGCCTGTTTTACAGTTACACCATTTTCAACAACCTCTCTTTTAGAATTAGAAATTGATAGAACATCAAAAGTTCCAGTATATTGTGTAGTTCTGTAAGGCATATCTCTCATCTCTTCGTCAAGAGTATATGCTATATTGTTATTGACAATATCTCTAATTGCCGTTAAATAATCGATGTCATCTTGGTTTCTATAATTCTCGTTAAAGAAATCTACAGCAACTTGATTTGTTCCATCAAATAAAATTCTTTTAACAAGAATTCTTTCTGTATCATTTGGTATTTGACCACTTACATCAATTGATGTAGTTAACATTGGGTTTAAAAAGTCTTCAGCAAAATAGTTTGCTTTAGACTCAAACGATGTTGGTCTAGCTAAAGTCGTAATATCATTAGCCGGAGTCTTTAATGAAGTTGTAATAATATTTTGAAAAGTACCATCTGGTAATTTTACTTTAGTACTACCCTTTCCTAATCCAGCTAGAGCTTTAAGATTATTATCTAATCTTAATAATTCTTGCTTCATATAACCAAACCCAGGAACCGATACGATCTTAGTACCCTCGTCTGTCAGTATTTCTAATGGAATAGATTTCGCATTAGTAGTTACTGCTTCGTTGATTCTTTCAAATGTCTTTAGAGAATTAGTATTAATTTCTAAAAGCTTCTTTAAGGAATTAGATATGGAATTGTTAGTGTTCATATTATCTTAAAATATCTACTTCAAATACATAGTTGATTGGATCTATACAAACCAATTCAATGTAAGGTTTAGTCGTTATTAACTGTGATGGGTCGATGTCTGCGATATTTTGCCAACCTCCGGATTTATTAGTTAAAACCTTTATGTTGTTACCATTTACATCAATAGTATCTATCGCTATTTTAAATACTTGACCTTTCTTCCATCCGTTGGTAGAATCATCAATGTATATATCTAGGCTACTATTTAGTGACTCGTTGTTTAATATGTTATTTAGACTTAATCTATTAGTGTAAAGGTTTAATTTAACCCATACTCCGTATTGATTAGCCTGTGAATTATCGAATAAGCTAGTTGATGTTAAAGCCCCAGTTACAATACCTGATGCAATATCCCATTTAAATAAATCAGAAACTACATAGCCCTCAACTTCATTATTAACTTTAATTTTACCAGCTACTGATTTATCAACAGTAGTTCCTTTACCTGCAAATATTACATCTGTATTATATTGTAATTCTACTGGAATTGTCCCATCTATTAATTGATTAATCTTACCGTGTGCATTATTAATTAAAGTTAATAGTGCATCTGAATCTTGTAACTGTAATGAAGATGCAGTAAAGTCATCTTCTAATTCTTTTATTCTTGCTTCTAGTTGAGCTGCTTGAGCTGTCCCTAAAATTATATTCTCTAAATTAGTTAATCTTTCAGCAATTGCCCCGTATCTATTATTAGCTTGTAATAGTAGATCTGTCGCGTTCTCAAGCGCTGTGGTAGTGTCCATGAATAAATCCATAGAGAATGTAGTAAAATCATTTATACTAGTCTCAACACCTACGTTATCAAGAGATGAATTGAATTTAAGATTTAATTTTAAAGAGTATGCATTACCATTTAAGCCTGTTACTTCATTAGGCTTAAATTTAATTTGTTCGTGGATTTTAGATCCAGGTCCATAAGCATCTGTAATATCATCTAATATTAAGATACCATATAAGTTTGTAGATCTATTAGCAGGTACAGAAGAGCTATATAAATCATAATATACTAAAACGGCATTAAATCTAAACTGTTGTCCAGTTTTTGCATAATCCAATAACGACTTAATGTCTGGATTATTTTGGATCTGCTCATGAGCAGCAGTGTCCCAATCTATTTGTACAGAATTTGTAGAATTTGTTTGTACATCATAATATGGTCCTGAATTAAGAGTCCACTGATCTACAATCGGCAATAAGTCAATATTAGGATCCGGGTGAGTTTGCCCCTCTCTGCCTTCTATATTTACAGCATTTACATCACTAGGATATAATTTAGTTGCTGTTGTATTATAGTCAGTAGGCTTAAATAAGACCTGAGGAGTAAAACCTACCGATGTTGGTACGTTAATATAAACCTCATGATAAGTATTACCTTGATATGCAACGTCATTCTCTGCGTCGATGCTACCTAAATACTTTACTACTCTCTCATAGTTTGCTCCACCTAAAATCGCATTATCATTCTCAGCATAATCACCTGTCGAAGATTCGTTAGAATCTGAAGGTCTAAAATCAATTGCCCCTAAAGAAGATAACCATTTAAAAAAGATCTTTTCTGCATCTGATTGCAGTAAGATCGGATCATAGTCATCATCATTTAAAAGAAGTTCTTCTAAATTTAATGCATAATTTTGGAATGTTTGCGCGAAATCCACATTCGGCATATTAGCGACGTACGGCTGACCAGAAGCTTGCTTTAGATTTAATTGAAAATCAATTGCGTTTTGGCCATTTGCAGACTGTGTGAAATCAGGTAAATCTAGTAAAGCATATTTACTAAATTCAAAATTGATGTCAGCACTATTGAATGCTCTGGTAATATCTCTTGCCGATGAAGCAAATGCATACATCGTGCCGCCTTGCGGCTGTGGTATTCTAACTAACGGAGTTGCCATCTACAGTTTCGGTTTTTGTTTAATTATGATATTGTTGCTTTGTGAGAAGCTACTACATACCATTTAGTGTTAAAACATCTAAGTGTTACAGTTGAGTTAACTGCGTCTAATGCAATACTTGTTGCTTGTAAAGAAGCTCCAGTATTCGCACCTAACGATATACTTGCTGATGCTACACTTATGAATGTTACTTCTTGTCCATCGACTCCTACAGGAACCACGAAGTTACCATCAATAAAGTATGTGCCTTTATCTATACTAGACGGTGCTAAATTAGTAGTTGCACTAGTTGCAGTACCAACGACACCTGACTTAATAATTGAACCACCAAGGTTCACCGAGCTAGAAAAAGTTGCAGCAGTAGAAACAGTTACACCAGTGTTGTTTACAACAAATAGTGTTGTCCCATCTACGATACTTAGTTGTTGTGCTGTAGCAGATGTTAAACCACTTAAGACTCCAGTCACAGGGTTTAAAAGAGCTGTTACAGATGCTAATTCGTCATTCAATAATTCGAAATTACTATTGATAGTTGGTCTCGAAGATGATACCGAATCTGTACCTAAAATTTCAGTAATGTTTGCCATTTTATATTTATTTTACTTTTAACATGTTGCGTTTTACAACGTTCTTATTTCCATACGTGTCTTCAGCTTCCAATTGTATCGAGTATTCACCCGGTTCTTGAAAAATGTAAGTAAGCCACATATTATTATAGTATATATCATTGATTTCTGGGTTAGTTATATTGGTGATAGTCCATATTGGCTTTCTAGCACCAGGAAACTTAGAAATGTCAGTTGATATAGTTAAATGCGTTGATCTTTCGACCACAGCATAATTTTTAAATACTTTTACATTATCCCATGTTGGATTATAGTGGACCACATGTACCTCTCCGCTTATTGCCGAAGTAGGAGATTCTGTGTCTATTGTAACTGATTCAAAATCATAAGTTTTTGAATACTCTTGTCCACTACATATAATATAGTAAAACTGATCGTTAGTATCTATATCATCGTCAGAATCTATATCTTTAAATACAGGATTGTAGTTAAATTTTGAAATTACAGGATCTATTGACGCCTCTAATTCATTTGCAATTAATTTCCAACCATCTACATCATTTATACCAGCTGGTGTTGGAGACATAATCGTATGTGAACCTATTCTTTCTACGCCAGTCGTTGGGTTCTTATGTGTAATTGCTAATATATCACCCTGTTCGATCCAATCTATTTTAAAAGATGCTGTTAAATCTGGACCAACTCTTAAGTTGTCCCACCAGTTATGCTCAGTATCTTTCCATCTAAAGCTACATTCATCCCATTGATAAGGTCCAGTAGTTTCTGAATATCCAGTATCTGAAAACACATCGCCAAATCTTCTAACTGTAGAAAATCTAAGACCTTGGTCTTCTTCTAAATGTATATAGTTTGCTCTGTCTAGGGTTTGATATAAAGTTGCAATAGTATCTTCTACCCTTTGGGTATTGTCTTGTGGCATATCCCAGTAGCCTCCAGACTTATCCCAATCTAAAGATTTAAGATTCCATGGAGTTGCATTACCCTTTGCATCAGTCTCTAACCATTTATAGACTCCGTATAATTCTAGTTCTTTTAATTTAACTTCAAAAAGATCTGATTTTTTATAGTAAGACATGTGTCCAAATAAATCATACATTCTCATTTCTACTGTGTAGCTTCCAATGTATGGTAAAGTAATTGGTAATCTTTTATAGTCATCAATAACATTGCCGTCAACATCTAAATAATCTACAGGCCCTCTATATTCTTGATGGAAATCATTTGGTCCATCGATAATCCACTCAATTTCATATACCCATCTTTTATACCAATTGTTCCAAGTTACTTTTAAATTCTGATTTGCATCAACTGCATCATCCCATACAAAAGTAGCCTCATCCCAAATATCATCCCAAGACTCAGTAGAATCTAAAATAATAGGACAACCTATCGGTATATTAGTTTGTGAGAAGTTTTGGTTATATGATTCCATAGATCTATCATGATAAGAATCATAAAAACTTTCAAAAACACTTTTTTCTTCAGATCTTTGAATATTTGTTAAACTAGCCTCGTTACCAACTCCTAAGTTTAAGAACGTATCATAACTGCTAGTTGCATCGTTTTGGTCTAATGTAGATTTTAAAACCATTGAGGTATCTTCAATAAAAAGATCTCTATCTCTTGGCCATATATCGAACTTAACTCTATGTCCCTCTGAGAAGAATCCAATTGGATTTTGAATCTTCCACATATTTACATTCTTCTGTGTGAAATAGTCGCCTTCTCCTGTAATATCTACAATTTTAGCTTCGAGGGGTAAAAAATCTCTTTGTAATCTATTCTTTAAACCGTATAATTTAATTAGGACTTCTTCTGGTGTAAAATCAAAGACTTCATCAACATTAGCAAAATCCCATTGATCGAAAGTTCCATTCGGTTCATTTAGTCTGTAAACTAATGAGAACCTACTAGTTTTCTTTTGTGTTTTAGAAGGTACTTTAAATCTTAATCTCTTTCTAGTCATCTCACCTCTAACCGATGAGTTAGGTACTGGGATTGCATGTAGCTTACCAAAAGTTCTTGATGAGTTATCTACATTAATCCAATACTCTTTTAGTGTAATCTTATCATAGCCAAAGAAATCAATAGCATTTAAGATTGCTTTATATGTTCCAACAAAAGGTTTAATGTTATTAAGTTCTAATAACATTTCTTTTCTCTTTTGGTTTAGAAGTTGATAATCAGGATGCATCTCAGAAATATCATGAGACTTAAATATCATAAAGTCTTCTGCTTCTAATGAGGCACCCAAGTTAGCTAATAAAACTCTTAGTCTTTCATCTTCCGATTCAACCTCTCCATAAAATTCTATTCTTGCGACAATTGAGTCTCCAGATTTAATTTGTAAAATTCTTTTATGAATACCAGGGTTTTCAGAAGATACTGCAATATTAATTTGTATTCCTGAATTTAAGTTGGTATTAATAGTCTTTAAGTAATTAGCATCTTGTGAAACTATTGTATCAGAAGGTCCAAATCCCCATGATTGAGTTTTAAGCTCTTTTACAAACGCGTTCCCGTTTTCATATCGCATACCATACATAATAACATCTGTAGATTGGTCAGGTCTTAAGTTTTCCCAACTAAAATCTAATGATGTAAGTGTACTGTCTGGAGAAAGTGGTTTATTAATAACGACGTCACCATTATATAGACACTCTTCTAAAATAAACAAATTAACAGTTTCGTATAGGCTTGCAGATACTTCTGGAAGATATACTTTTCCTGTCCATATATTATCAGCATCCTGAACTAATTGTAGCTCTGATTTTGTGCCATTAAAGAATCTTAAATTATTCCACATATTATCTAGTTCTTTCGTCGTCTTTTTCTACTGTAAAGTTACTAAAATTCTTTAAAGATCTAACCTGGTCTAATAGCGCTAAAAAATAATCATTAACAAATATAAGAAACTCTCTCATTGTTTGATTTCTCCTAATATGAGGAGATATTTGTTTATCAAGCAAACCATGTTTTTTGTAATCATACTTAACGTTAACATTATCATCTTTCCTATGTTTGGAAATCTTGTATAATCGTTTACGTCTGTATACTAATAGATCTTTAAATAGACTCATTATCTTATAGATTTTCTATTTCCAGCTTGTACTCTAGTGTAAATAGTTCTAGGTACTGCAGTTGCGTCAAAGTTAATTGAAAGTGCTGCTTCAGCATTCATTAATGCATCATCAACTATTTCATCGCCATCTCTATCTTGCCAGCCACCTCTGAAAACAGCAACCTCTTCTTTATCCATAATAATATCTCCCCATTCATCTAGTCCAGCTATATCGTATGGTATTTGAGTTGTTTCATCAACATCCACCGTTTTAACTTCTTCTATTTGTTTAAAGAAAATATATTTTTGTTTACCATTACCTATGTCTTCTAGAACTACAGGCTCTTGTGGTACAACTGTTACAGTCGTAGACACATAATAACCTAATCTTCTTGCAGTTTCTTCAGTCTCAGATATAAATCTTACATTAACCGCATCGATGCCGTCGATTGATTCTAAGATATACACAATATCAGACTTAGGTAGTTTATCTCTTCTTGTAACGTTTAGCATATAATCACTTACTGCTCTTCTAACGTTAATAAATATTTCTTGTTTAGTATATCCTTCAAAATATCTAATATTAATATCCATACTATATTTTCTAATCTGTGGTTTTACAAATACTACTTCAGTCGTAACCATTTGCTGTCCACTATCTTGAATGACTTGTGACATTTTATCATATTCATTTTGATCAAAAAACATTTCATTTATTGGGATCGAAAAATAATCCTGATCTGCTAATAACTTTCTTCTAGCATCTGGTATTGCAAAAATGTAAATTACATTGTCATCATCTAAATATTGATCCGCAGTCGTATTATAGGCATCCACATACGAGAACATCCCATATCTTGATAAGAAATACTCATAGTTATCTGGAGTTGCTAAAACGTATGATTTAGAAGCCAGGGGCGCCATTAACTTAGTAAACTCAGACGACTCTTTATCTGCTCCCATTTTAGGAGAAGAAGTTACTGTTAATTCTAAATATTCATTTAAATCAAACTCATTACCGTTTGAATCAGAACCTTCTGCGTCCCATTTAAAAATAATATCTTGTGCATCATCTAAGTTACCTTGGAAACCTACATGCTTAAGATATTCTACCTCAATTAAATTACCAGCACCTGGTATAGCACCAAAGTTACCAGTTCCAAAATAAACATCTAATCCACCGGAAATACCAGTTTTAAGAATATACGCCTTTTCGTTACTTAATAGATCGTACATAGAATCATGTTTTGTCCACTTCTCACCATTAACTGAAACGCTAACTTTAGAATGATCTGTTAAAGAGGCTGTTTGTACATTATATGATTGCATTGACTCTCCAGTTCCAGTAAAGGTTTGAGATTCAAATTTACCCTGAACAATTGCACATTTTATAGCGTACTTATTTGACTTTTCTAATCTAAATCTATCTTGCGAAGTTAATAGAGTATACATTAATCCATTTAGTTCACATTTTAACTCTGATCTTGCATCAATATTTAATCCTGTTCCTGCAATTTTACCAAGATCTGCTCCAACTGCCCATTTAAATTCAATCTCACCAGTTGCTGCAAATCCTCTAGTTGCATCATGGCCTGTCAATCTAGACATACCATATATTGATTCTGGTTGTTGTGCAGTATATATGTTTTGTTCTACTAAAGAGTCTTCTATATAGAACATAATTAACTCACCTAACTCAGCCATAACAGAAATAATCTGAGCAAATGGAGATGCTTCAGTAAATAAGGTATTCGCACGCTTGTAAACTCTTGCGATATATGTTCGAGCATCGGTCTTAATTTGATTAGCCGATGTTCTTAGTGTGCTTAAAAATTTTAATTCTGCCATTAGTTATTTATCTTAAATTTACTTTGATTATATACTCGTTATTAACAGTAATATCAATGAACGCAATATCTCTAACTTCACCACGCATAAACTTAACGCTTACACTGGTTCTGTACTTTCTAGAAAGAGGTACGTAATTAGCTAGTTGGCCTTGTATTTCATTTTTAATTTGAAATTCATTTTGACCTAAACTATATACAATATCTTCTAAGTTACAACCAAACCCTGGAGTACCTAAAACATCTCTCTTTCTTGTGAAAAGAGCTGTTTCTATTTGAGCCAACAATTGTTCAATTTCACTTACGTTTTGAACAATCCCTGTCTGATAGTTAGGGTCTCCTATATATTTTATATAAAAATCCATTTATATATGTATTCTACTTTTTATGAGTGGAACATCCAGTCCACTCCTTCGTCTCCCTTTATCTCCTCAATAATTGACTCTAATTCGGTGTCTCCCATGTCTTTTATTGCGTCGTAGTCGAATTCCACATTACCAGGTAATGCAAACTTAAAAATACCAAGCTTAGCGCCTAGTGATTGCTTAATCTTAGCAGAACAATATCTAAAAAAGATTTCGTCGTCAAATAGTGCACAATCCGGAATCGTTTCGTACACATCAAGTATTAGATCTCCCTTCGGAGTATCTCCCATAATCTTTAATTCTCCAGTCAGTCTAGAGTATTGAAAAGAAATAGGGTTTTCTAAAATCTGTCTAGCCATATCTGCTAAAGACTGATTTAATACATAATATTCTAATTCAGCTGCAGACTCTGCTGCTCCAGAGCCATCGTACATACCTCTAAATAACATCTTCTCGATAGCGAAATCTCCACCACCCTGGAATCTTACATCTAATCCACCACCGGTTGAGTTCCAACCAGATGCTATATCATGTACTCCAAATACTGAAAATACAGAACCAGATCCATCTACACTTGCTCCAGGTAAATTTAATGTTCTATTAGTTTTAAAGTATTGGCTACTAAATACCGAGTGCGGTACATGATAATAGTTTTCTAAAACAGAATCTTCATAGTTTTTATAGAACCATTTCTTAGCTCTTTTAACTATATTAATAATTTCTCTTTGTGGTAAATTCACTGGCACCATACACGCCCCTGTTAGTTCATCACCTAACTCTTGTAAAAAGGCATTTAAGCAACTATCACCAAAGGATCTCCCGGTGTTTAAATTACTATCATTACCACTTCTAATTTCACTCATTTTATGATTTTATTTTTTTACTTACCACAACTTCAGTTTCATCTGAAAATCTAGCATTAGGTCCAACTCCGCCTTCTCTAAATATGCCGCCTTCCATTCTACCTTTAAAAATACCATCTCGTCCAAAAACAAAACAGTTTTTTACTGTTACGCTGCCGTGTACAAAACAAGATTCTACTTTAGAATCCATGATTTCACACCCTTTATATATTTGTGATCTTAATATTTGTGCTCCGTTTACTTGACCACCGTATATTTCACTATTTTCTATATTACCTGATAGCTCACAATCAATAAATTCAAAACCGTCTAGCAAATATGCTACTTTAAATTTACCATCTTTAACTTGGACTGTTGAATAGTCTGAGTCGTAATTAATTATACCTTCTTCCATTGTACCATTTGATAGCAAATCTAATACTTTATGTTTAAATCTATCCCATTGTACGTTAATTACCGTAGGATCTGATTGTAAATCTACTAATATATCTATCTTAGGCCAATATTTATTTACGGCGGTATAATCTCTTAACATTGCCATTAGAGGTTCATTCTTTCTTAAAATACGTTGTAACTCGATTTTATTAGCAGAATTAAACCTTGGATCTCTACAAGACCTCCAAATTGCTAAGATAAATCTATCCGCTAGAGTTAAAATATCTTCTTGTCTCTTCTCATAATCTTTACCGCCAATATATCTAAATTCTAAATAATTACTTTGAGCTTTTTCAAAGTTAATACCATAATATTTAGTATTAGCAAAAGTAAAGTTGTCCTTATTAATTAAATCAGCATTATAGTAAAACGCTTCATGTTTAGGCATAATCCATTTAATAGACTTCGCATAAGTAGAATCTTCTCTATTTGGAAAATACTTATACACACGATCTTCGTCAAACTCAAGTATGAATTTCAACACATCCATGTGCTGGATCATATTTGGTTCTTCTAAATAATCCGGATTGAATGACATATTAAGGTGGATCGATGCTCGATCAGATGTGTAACCGTTTTCACGAATCCATCCTAACATTTTAACAATAACTAACCTAGCATTTCTATAAGGCATAGGACCAGTTACTAATTCAATTAGCCCAGCACCACCAGACATATCTGGTTCCATCTTGAACACATCTGCTGACGGTACAAAATCTGAATGAGCCTTTTCTTCTAGTTGAATCTTTCTATCTAAAAGTTCAGATAAAGACTTTTGAGTCTTTTTTAATTCTAGATTAGAATAGAACTCAAATTCTATGCCCATTTGGCTGGCAGCTAGTACCTCGTGCCTTGTTGAATTGCTTTTTAACTTTTGCATTAATTAAGAGTATGATATTACTTTTCAATATATATCAAACTCTGTGGCAATAGTTATTGGGGTAGTTTAAGAAATACCTTCATTGAGTCCTCGTCGATCCTAGTAATTTGTACTTCGATCTCATCTCCAACTCTGTAGGTATCTAATATATCACCTGGCAACTCACTAACATGTAGCAATCCTGTTACACCATCTTCGATGTTTACAAAGACTCCATATTCTTTTTTAGTCTTAATTTTAGCCTTAACAACTGATGGTATTTGATACCTTGTAGAAATATTAATCCAAGGGTTAACTGTTGTAGTTTCCTTTTGAGTTAATGTAATCTTGCTGTTAGTGATAATATCTTTTACAAAGAAGTTAATTGGCTCTCCTGGCTTAATTTCCCTAGCTTTGAATTTAGCTGAAGTTTCTTCATCAAGTTCATTTGTATGAATCATACCTGTTAAACACTTATTAAATTCAACAAATACTCCGTATTTTGCAGTACCTGTTACTAAACCTGATTTAGGCTCATCAAGTGTTTGTTTTAAATCATTAATAGAGCTTGGTATTAGAGCTTGTAAATATTTTCTATGTGAAACCACTAAAGTACCTCGATCTGGTGAGAAGCTTACTGGTACAACATATAATTCTTCTCCAACGATAGAACTAAAGTCTGATAATTTATTAATACCTGCAAGCGATCCTGGCATAAAGCAATCTACGCCTTGTACTTTTACAATATAACCACCATTCTCAATCATATTATTCACTGTACCGATCCAGGCAGTATTGCCCTCGTTGATCGCAGCTCTAAGATCCATGAATGTTTTATGTTTTACACCACCAGTAATAGTTCCAGTTAATGTACCTTTAGTTTCTGTAATTAAAACTGCAGTTTCCGCTCCAGGTAAAAGTTGTCTAACTTCCTCTGATTCTTTATTAGCCTTAACATAAACTAATTCTCTATAGTTAATGTCTATTGTAATCCATTCTTCAGTCACACCATGTATTGTACCTTCATGAATTTCACCTGCAAATAACTGAGGCTTGATGTCCATGCTAGCACCTTTCATAATATCGTACAATTCTTGAGCATAAGGCTCGCGAGAGAATACTTGATCTCCGTCTTGTGTCTTAATATGTGGATTTGCTGTTCGGGTTGCTGTTATACAAGTTGCTTCGTAAGCTTCCCATTTGAATTCCCCTGATTCATCATAAAATTCTGAAAAATCATTACCATCATCTTCTTTCTTTTCGGTAACTTCTTGGGTTGGAGTTTGAACTGTTTCTTTTACTAGTTCTACGGTTGTTGCCTCTTGGGCTGAAGTGTTTATTCTTCGTCTTTTTTTGTCTGACATTTATTTTTTATTTAAAAGGTATTAACATATTATATATCTACTCACCCACACGTTTTATCCATGTTGTTTTTTCTTAATTTGCAGGGTTTCATATAAGTTATTTATCTAGCTCAAAAAGAGTTGGCTTTTCTTACAAAATAAGTACCAAATAATTTTTTTATGTCAATTATTTTTCGTATATTAGTACTGTAATTAAAACTAAATAATATATGAGTAAATTTAATGTAAACGAAGTAAG
>Ga0181389_1000076_pt1 | contig 34135 bp, 31 predicted proteins | sample 12SPOviralmetaG_FD_130121 | JGI IMG/M metagenome (GOLD analysis project Ga0181389, IMG submission 130121) | Marine viral communities from the oligotrophic San Pedro Time Series (SPOT) site, San Pedro Channel, CA, USA - 12 SPOT_SRF_2010-06-29 | ecosystem: Environmental > Aquatic > Marine > Strait...
CTTAACAACAGCCTCATCCCATTTGTTCTTAATCCAACCAGTGACGCTAAAATCGTCATCAGTGATTTCAAATCCAAACTTACTTGCAATCCATTTAAAAGCATCGTTACCATATTGTTTTATTATGGTGACAGGGTTTAGTGTAAAGTTTTCGGGTACTTCAAATCCAAACTTACTTGCAATCCATTTAATACCAGCAGTTGCAGGTGCCGTAACGATTTGACCAATGATCTCTAATACACTCATTCCCTTTTTATAGCCAAGGGCTGATAGTGCATCATCCAGAATAGATTTCATCATACCACCAAATCCACCACCTTCTCCTTCATCACTGAATATAGCAAACTTAGACTTCACCCAATCCACGACATTTAGAATTGCAGTGAAAGGTGATTTAACCATTTTAGTTATCATCTCTGTAAACGAGAAGTCCTTAGCGGCTTGTAGTATCTTTCCACTTGTTGTTGATGTATCGTAGTTACCATCTGCATCAACTTCTGCACCAGTAATCTTTCTTATGATCCAAAGGAATGCGCTTTTGATTAAGTCGAATGGTGCACCAATGAATGATCCAACCATTCCAGCGATACCATCACCAAATTTACCAAATGTGGTTGCTTCATCAGATGCCATGTATGCTTTCATACCATCAAATGCAGATATTAGAATACCAATAGGCCATAAGAGCTTGCCCATGAGTTTGACAAATGCCCCACCTTTACCTAGGAAATTCTTACCAAAGTTTACAACCTTAGCTCCTGCTCCACTAAACCAAGCACCAATAGCACTAGACATTTTGGTTATGGGTCTAAATATACTGTTTATTCTAACACCAAGCCTAGCCATAATACTTTTAGGTTTGATCTTTCCATCATCTCCCTGTACGGATATAGGTTTACCATCAACACCAAGACCAAAGATCTTAAAATACTTCTGTTGTAGATTAGAGAACCATGTATTCATCCTATTATTTAATTGGGTAGTTAATGGTGTTGCAAGACTTCTTTTACCGTCAACAGCTTTTCCTAACTTAGGATCTAGACCTAGCTTATTGAAGAACTTGGCTCTTAGGTTAATGAACTTTTGATCTAATGCCTTACTGAAGCCACCAAACTTATCCAATGATTTAATTGCTTTTAGTTCCCATCCACGGAACCCTGCCAGTGCCGCACCTAATGCAGTAAATCCAGCGATGAATGCACCTAAAGGTCCTACAAGTCTACCCAATGCCAAGAAACCCAGACTAGTATTATCTTTACCAGTATCTTTTCTTCTTGCACGTTCTACAGACTCAGGTTTAGCTTTTTTACGTTCTCTCTTCTCTTCTAGAGCATCAAGACGTGCACGTTCTTGAGCTTTGAACCATGCTTCAAAGTTCTTAGCCATTCGCTCGTCACGTGCTTGACCTTTCTGTAGGGTTTTAACTACATCATTGAGAGTGGTATCAGCCATTTCTTTGTCTCTTTCGTTCTTCTTCTTGTTCTTTTATGTGTTCAGCAAGCATAGTAATGTACACTTCCTTCTCCCATGGTATTAATCCGTCTATCTCATTCAAACTATAATTGTGATGTTGCATCAGTGCAAAGTTGTTCTTATAGTAATTAAGTATACTATTATGAGATAGACATACTAGAAAAAATCTTGCATACCTTCCAGTGTATACTCGTTATGTTTACCACACTCAATACAATCAAAATCAATGTCATGCTTCAGTGTAGGCATTCCTTCAATAAAGTCTTTAATGGATGAGAAGTTATCAGAAGTCATGGACATCACGAATTCATCCTTTTCCTTTGCACTTTCCTCAGAGAACTTAATCCTATCATCATCAGTACATACGTAAGAGATACAATGCTTGATCATAGAGAATGTTGCTTCTGCTCCACCCTCAATAACAGTAGCATCTGATGCAATAGTTTTATAACGAGGCCACTGCAATTCAAGTGTAACTCCACTGCCAATGTCAACAGTTCCCTTTTGAGATGTCATATCACCCTTAACACCCACATCATCCATTGGAATAACCACAGGGTTTTTAGCCTTACAGTGCGTACATTCTAATTCGATCTTAGCAGTCTCACCGACTGATTTAGCTCTTAACTTAGTGAATAGGTATTCGATGTCAAACGTTGTTAGCGCATTGGTATCGATTTCTCCTAGTACACATGCTTCTAGAGTGTCAACTATAGCTGACAGAATCTGCGACTGATCTTGACTCTCCATGGCAATTAGAAGAACCTTTTCTTCCTTAACCAAGAATGGTCTAATTCTGATAACAACACCACTGGATGGGATAGTCAATTCATATTTGGGTTGGTCGTTTAGTTTAGGTAAAGCCATAATAACTCCATTGTTTAGGTAGATACCCAATCATCATAAGAAAATTGGACATTAATTTCAAGCAAACCATTTTGCTCATTGTTTAGTTGTAAAGCATTCATAGTAGTTGGGAATGCGTTTATCAATTTACACTTGTACACTTCAACAGCAGGTGTTATGGCACCCTTTCTTGTCTTAGTTATATCAAGATCAAATCTTAAATTGTCATTGATGTCAAAACCAATGTTAGTCTTTTTGGAAATATCTGCGGTCTCCGCACCTTTCCTGTATTGTATAATTTCAATATCATGAGTATAAGTGTTCTTATATCTTAGCTCTTTTCTTTCAAAATCGATTATCTGATTGTGCCAGTTTTCAAAGTATCTCTTTGCACTATAATCGTTCATAAGATGAAACGTCATATTCACGTCTTCGTATGCATATGAGTAAGCAACCTTACGGTTTGCCATACCGATAACACGTTCTTGTGTTAGGATCTGTCTGCCTGGTAGGTTTACATCTTTACACATCAAGTTTAGATCACGAATATCTTCAGCATTGCTTCTTCGGTCTGTAACTCTTGATATGGTATTAGGTGCAGGAAGGATTACTCTAAACTGGTTTGCTAGTGCAAATCCACCTTTTTTAGAGATCATTGCCTTCATTTCATCTACTTGAAACATTAGATCATTTTCCTTGACTGTCTATACACTTGAGATTGTGATGCTTTCTTCCACTGTGCCATTGGTAAGAATGTAGCAATCTCCCACTCTGCGGCTGGTACTTTAGCCAAACGAGTTTTGACGTGTGCTGTCAAATAATGCTTGAGTGTAGGTTTGAATGCTTTATATTTAGCAGATCCTTTAATCAAATCATAAGATAACATTAGTTTAGTTCTGTTGTTGTACTTATCATTGTTTGCTAGATCTAACAAAGCACTTAATAGTTTGGCACGTAATAGTGGGGGTAGGTAATGAAGGTTTAAACCCATAAAACCACCTGGAGCATCACCAAGAACAAATATCAGAGGGAATTGGTCATAGTAAGGTAAGGTGTCTTTATGCTTAGGGTCGTAGAAGAACATATACATGTTACCCACAACACTATCTCTGGTCAACCTAACCTGTTCGGCTTGCATTAAGCCTTCTCTATTAACGTTACGCATTTGTGAAGCACGTCTACGAAACCATGCACGGCTTTCTTCAGTCCGTGGAGTAATACCTGCACGGAATGCTTCTATCTCTAACTTGTCGAATAAGTTCTTGCTCATGATGTTATTTATACTACTTTTTAGTCTTCTTCTTGACCTTTAGAGGTTTTAATGGTTTAAAGGCAACCTTAGCAGACTTCAATGGTTTAGTTCTCTTAGGCATAAGACCCATCTTCTCTAATGTGTGCTCAGTCCAGATCTGAAAACCCCAATCCCTATCCTTGGCATACTTCTTAGCAGTATCCCATTTGTTTTGGTTTTTAATGTATGTTAAGCTCTCGTTAATATAACGTTTAGTCTTTTTGCCCTTATATTCTGGTGGTCTCGTCTCTTTGTCAGGCTTTATCTCAATAAGATCTACAGATCCATCTTTCCAAGTGATCTTAAGATCCATAAAATACCTATGCATACGTTTATCAACTTCATATAGGTATGGAATAACTACTTCTTCACTTGACCAAGACTTCACCAAAGGGCTATCATCACACCATTTAAAGCATCTCAACTCCCAACCAGACCTATAGACTATCTGTGTCCAATCACCTTTATACTTAGATTTGTTTTTAGGTTTGAATTTTCCACTATGCGCCATGTTTTGCCTTATAAATAATAACGATACACTTCTATTTATTAAGGTTTTACAATGGAACTTAAGAACACATATGCGTTTCCAATCGACAACGATGGGATAAATGATGGAGAATATCCAGGTATTATCTCGTTTAGACCAAGAATTATTGCCCCTTTGGATATATCTTCATTCATTAGTGCGGCAAATGCTGAGATTAGTAGGCAAGAATCGGCAGTAAGAAATGCCGCAAATCAAGCGGTAAGTGGTGAAAGACTAAATCCCGGTCAGAGAGAAAATCAATTTCCGCCTATTCAATCTGGTGTTGTTACTACAGCAATCAAAAGAACTGATCGTGGTAAACCCGGCGACTGGCAAATTCAGTTAAGACTTCCAGCTGGTCAAAACTTCAATGATACTATTAGCTATCAAAACGCAGACCTTGGTGTTATTGGTGGTGGTGCAGAGAAGGCAGTTAGTACGGCTGGAAACTTAGTTGCTTTGGGTGCGGCGGCAGTAGGGAACGCAGGTCAAGGATTTATCGATGGTCTTTTAGGTGGAATAGGAAGTGAGAGTGGATCTTTAGCGGCTTTAAGAGTTGCTTCGAAAGTAAATAGTCAGGCGGCGGCTGGTATATCATCTGCGTCACGTGTTGCATTAAATCCTAATAGTCGTACACTATTTCAAAGTGTGGCGGCTCGTTCACACTCATTTACATTCAAGTTGGTGCCTAATAGTGCGGCAGAAGTAGAACGTATCAAAGAAATAATTAAGAAGTTCAGAGTAGCAATGTATCCAGATGAAATTGGTGTTGGTGAAATTGCTGTTGGTTATAAGTTCCCAGATCCTTTTGACATTACCATGACATACAAAGGTGAGACTGTGTTTACTAAGATATTAACATCGTTTCTAACAAATTGTCAGGTTACTTATAATAGTGCTGGACAGGGCTTCTATGAAGATGGTGGGTTTACTGATGCTCAGATTACTCTATCATTTACAGAGTTGCGTCCACTTAATAAACAAGACATTGTGCAAGAGGGTAGATAAATGTATTTTAAGAACTTCCAAAAGACTTTATACAACTTTGGCACAAATGAGGCAAGTGTTGTAATCCAAGACTTTACTAGACATGCAGTCTTAACACAAGAAGCACGTGATGATGTAACAATATACGAAACTTATACAATCCTACAAGATGAGAGACCAGATACTTTATCATATAAACTCTATGGTACATCAGAGTATTACTGGACATTCTTCCTAGTTAACAATAAGATCACTGAAAGTGGTTGGCCTTTGGGTAGAAATGCTTTATTTAACTTGGCTAAGAAGAACTATCCTCATAGAGCAATACGAACAACTACAGACATTGGAGAAACTAACTTCAAAAAGGGTGTTGTTGCTACTGGATCTCAGTCTGGTTCTACAGGTGTCATAAAAGAAGTTCTATTAGACACAGGAACTGTTATCATAGATACACCAGACAACTTTAATGTGGGAGAGAATGTCAACGTAGGATCTGGTGGTGATGTTCAAACATGTATTGTAACTGCCGATAGTACACAATATGATGCAGTACACCACTACGAAAATTCTGACAAAGAGTATGTAGATATAGATCCTCACAATCCAAATATAACTGGTCTTGTTGCTAAAACAAATATAGAAAGACTGATTGACTTTAATGATGACTTATCGAATATCAAAATTATCAATCCTAAGATGGTTCAAAGAGTTGCCACACAGTTTATATCAGAACTAAAAGGTAGTTAATTATGTCCGATACAACGGCAAGCCATTATACCTATAAGAAGGCAACAATCATAAATGAGAAGAGTTCTCAAGAGATTGATGTGTCAAAAGTTATTGGTGAATTAATTCTTGTTGAGAACATTAGAAGTCTTGGCGTATCTGGAAATATCCTTATAGTCGATAATGCTAATTTGTTTTCACAATCAAACTTTAGTGGTACGGAGATACTTGAGTTAGAGATATACAATCACGTACAGGATAAGACTATTAAGAAACGTTTTGTCATGTATAAAACAGATTCTATTACAGTTGTGAATGATACAACTATGACATATGTATTCTCACTAATGTCTGAGCATGTGTTTAAAAATCACCTCAAAGTTATTAGTAAATCGTTTGACGGAACGCCATTACAAATCGTAAAAAGGATATTAGACGGTGAGATGGGTGTTAGATTAAACACCACAGAACTAAACACTCAAGAACCTATTCAACAATCTATGAGTATTGTTACTCCTTACATAACACCAATATCAGCAATCACTTGGGTTATGAATAGCTTAACAACACAAGAAGGTTTTCCATACTTTCTATACGGATCTGTAAAATCAGATGATATCTTTATAACTAATCTAGGAGACATGTTGGGTGCAGAACCTCTATTCAACACACCCTTTGTTAAATCTAATGGTATAGCAAGTAATAATAATCCAGCAGTGTCAGTATTCACAATAGAAGATATTAGTTATGATAACAATAATTCTACTTTGTATAATGTTATCAATGGTTCTGTTGGAGCAAAGTATGAAGTATTAGATACCTTATATGGAAATAGATCTGAAAATCCTCAGTTTAGGCTCAGTGAAGCTCTTCCAAATACCAAGTTGATAGACACAGAGTTTTCCATTGATGATAAACGAATAGTCGATTATGAATCTAACTTCATATTTAATGTTGTTGCTCCTTCTCAAATTGGAGAAAATGGTTATGGATATGATGAAGATGTAAATAAACTAAAGTCTAATATCAAACGTAAGAGCGTTTTAAAAGCTTTGAATAATAACACGGCGACTATGCAAGTTACTGGAACATTGTTTATGGAATTAGATAAGCCTACAGTAGGTGGTAAGATCAAGATTGAAGTCACTTCCATGGTGGGTGATGAAACAGTTCTTGATGAACAAAAGTCTGGAGAGTTTATTATTTCATCTATTAGGCATTCTTTCTTTGATGAGAAGCATAGAGTAACTTTAGGAGTTTCTAAATTATGAGTTTTAAACCTATACAAACAAACTTTTACGGTGATATTCATAGATGGTTTATCGGCATAGTTGTCGATATTCAAGATCCTCTTAGAGTTGGTAGAGTTCGAGTACGCATCTTTGGTGTACATAATGAGGATGTAAATGAAGTCCCAGAACATACGTTACCATGGGCGCAAGTTCTGGTACCAACAACCGAAGAAGGTGTATCTGGTTTGGGTAGATCTGTAGGACTTAAAGTTGGTGCGCAAGTCTTTGGTATGTTTATGGATGGTGAGCAATCTCAAATTCCTATGGTAATGGGATCTATGCCTAGAATAGAACAAGGAGTAGTGGAGAATGCACAAGAGCCAGATCCAGTTGTTAGATCCGCCCCACACCCATCTGGTGGTATTCCAAGAAATACGGTAAGTACTAATACTGTTGTAGGATCTAATAATTCAGAAAAGGCATTTAACTTCTTTATTGCTAATGGGTTCACTCCTATTCAGTCTGCGGCTATCATTGGAAATCTTATTCAAGAATCTAATATGGATCCGGGTGTTACGTCTTCCTTTACTGGCGAGAGTTCGTTTGGTATTGCTCAATGGAATCCAGATGCTGGTAGGTTACAGCAACTAGAAACTTATGCTTTAGATCGTGGACTAGATATAGGAACAATAGAAACACAGTTAGCATTTTTATTATATGATTTCTCTACATTATCTCCTAGGTTTTGGGGATATAACCAATTTAAACAGATGACAAATCTTAAAACGGCTACAGAGTTCTTCTGTGACAAGTATGAAAGACCAGCGGCGGCATTCGCACACAAAGATCAAAGAGTAGAACACGCTAGACAAGTTTTGGAGACATATAATAATGGCAATTAATATTAACATTCTAAACAGTCAATTAAATGCTATTGTAAAGAATAGTAATTTGGATAAAATACTCGAAACTAAAACTCAAGTTGTGGGGGTGGCTTCCTGTCAATTGGAAACATCTTTAAATGTGGTGGGTACAATAAAGGGTGGTATTCTTCCATTGTCTGGTGGTGATAATCTACTTGAGGCTGTTAAGGCAGTAGACTCAGTCGTAGAGATTACTGGACAGGTACCTGGTCTATCTAATGAGTTAATTGGTGATCTATCTTCAGCTACAAGCAATATAAACAGTGCTATTGGAGAAACTATTGACAATGGTGAACTTGAACTTGTTATTAGTTCTGGCGCACCAGAAGCAGTGTCAAGAGCACTAACAAAGGTTACAGGCAAGACAGCAGATGATTTAACTAATGTCCTAAGTACTGTTGCTACTACAGCAGGTGCACAAGAAGTTACAAAGATAAGTGCTACAATCTCTTCTGGTATTGGAACATCTACAGGTATCAGTGCGGCAACAAAAGCATTCAATGCAAACTTTTCTAATTTACTTGGTGATGCCGCTGGTGGTGTTCTTACTAAGCTTATTAGAATAACTGATAAGACATTTGATTTTGTTGTGGATGAACTCATTCTAGGTACTACAATAGAAAAAGATACAGTTGCATCACTTGTTGAGTTGGGTAAAACTAATGAAGTAATTGCTTTGATATCAAATGAATCAGATCTTCCATATGAAGAAATTGAAGAAAAGGTAAACAAATTAAACCTCTCTCCATCAAAGAACATTGTAACCAACAGTGATAAAGCGATAGGAACAAACTCATCAGTTCCATATGAAATTGGTTCTAATAACAATACTTGGAGTGGTGTTGATACAGCTAACACTGCAACTCAATTTTCTTATGTAGATTCGCCCGAAGAGTTGATAGCAGAGTTTAGAAATACAGACAGAGAAATCACAGAGTTTGTTGCACACTGGACAGGAACATACACTAACCAAGACGTTGGTGCGGATGATGTACATCAGTGGCATTTGGATAGAGGCTGGAGTGGGTGTGGATATCATTATGTAATACGCAGAGATGGTAGATTGCAAAGAGGAAGACCACTTGAAAGACAAGGTGCACACTCTGCCGCATATGGACATAATAAAAGATCTATTGGGATATCTATGGCTGGTGGATATAACTGCCCATCTGGTACAGCAAATCCAAGTAAGTTCATAAGTGCTGATAGCTTAACACCTAAACAGATGACCACCTTTGCTATGTTTGTTAGATCATTCTATGAGGTGTGGCCTTCTGGTCAGGCATTGGGTCATAATGATACAACTGATGTTGGTAAGGTAGATCCTGGATTTGATGTAGGGGAATATGTGAAAGCAAACTTTAATAAGACTAACCTAATAACTGATGCTAAATCGTCAGGACCTCTGACAACAGCACAAATTAATGCAGGAATACCAGTATGACAACGGAAAGAGATGATCTAAAGGATAGAGAAGAAAGATTTGGAACTGGTTATGCCAACTCTCAGGGAACAGCAACCAATGCGTTTGCAGATCCTAGTAAACAGTTTCCTAGTAAACATTATGAAAACCAACCCAATACAAATGAGTCACTTCGTTCTGGTAGATCACACACACTACCACTAGGAGCAGACGTTGATCTTCCACCTATAGCATCAACACAGTATCCATATGCTGATGTTAAAGAAACTGTCAGTGGTCATGTTATTGAATTCAATGATACGCCCGGTGGTGAACGTATTCTTATAAAACACAACACAGGATCTGGCATTGAGTTGCGTCCTGATGGCACTGTGGTTGTTTTGGCAACGACTAATAAGGTTGAAGTCACCCATGGTGATCAAACGGTGATAGTAGAAGGCAACGGTCAACTCACATATGAGGGAGATCTGACTATTAATGTTAAGGGAGACTTTAAAGTTAATTGCGACAGCTATGAAGTTAATGCTAAAAACGACAAAGTAGAGAACATTAACGGCAACTCTAGAACTAAGGTATTTGGTAACGAAGGTAAGACTGTGTCGGGCAACTCGTCTAATACAGTAGTTGGTACGACAGTAAACACACACCTTGGCAACGTCACTACAGCTATCAAAGGAACTAACAAACAAGCCACTGAAGGTTCTCATATCATTGCGGCTTCAGACAAATTAGAACTAACTGCCGAGACTAGAATAATTCAATCCTCTCCTAAGATTAATACTCAATCTGATGAGATGTTCATTTGGTCTGATACTGGTACCATTGGTGGTGTTGAGATGAGAATTCACGGACAAGGTGCACACTTCAGCGAAGGTGTCACAGCACCCACATTCCACGGAGATCTACAGGGTACGGCAGTACAGGCTATAACGGCTGATGTCACAAACTCTCAAAACTATTCAGATCCAGACACAGATCCAGGATCTGCAGGTAACACAGGATCTGCACAAGGTTATACCGCAGAAAATGTAGCACAACCAGCGGTCTTTACTGCACCTTCTGGTGTTGTCACAGATGTTCTTAATAAATCTGCTTTGGGTGTTAAGAAGGTAAAAGTGGATGTTGATGACTTCTTGAAGAATAGTCTAAGACTACGTCCTCTTGCGGTGACTGACGTTAGATCTAAACTAAGAGATCCTTCATATCTAAATGATGCAGAGTTTACTGCAACTCAAATTGGTAACGGAAATCTAAACCCAGCATTTGCTCAACAATCTCCACCCAATGGATATGGTAGAATTAGAAATGCTCAGGGTGGAACTCATCGTGGAACTGAGACTATAGGAAACACTTCTCCCGAAAGAAGTACTAAAACATTTACCATACCTAAAAGGAAACAAAGGTTTACTCTTTCTGATTCGGCATATGGCGAAATGGATGCCAGAACTATTATCGGTACAGGAACTAGAGTAACAGACAGAGTGGGCTTTGCAAGATTTGTTGGTGCAGAAGATGGTGGTGCATTTAAGAATCTAAGTCTAGCAGATAAAAAACAAATTGGCAAAAACTACATTGCACAAGTAAATTTAACTAAAATTGCTATGGGAACGAATGGTCAATTTGCTTCGCATAGACTTAAAGTTGTTGAAGGTTTCTATGCCAAAGAACTATATGGTAAAGGAACACCCCAAGGTCTCCAAGCAGAAACACTTACGCCTAACGGTCTTCTAGATCTTAGGAACAAAGGAAGGGCAGTAGTCTACGAACTATACGGACCTGATGGTAAAATGGATACTGATGCTACATTTGATCTTGCTATTGAGTTGTCAGATATGGGTATGTTTGATAAACTTGTTTTGGATTATGACAACTTTGCGGCTGATGGATCAATGAACGTGCAGATTATTGTCGAAATGCCTAATATCACTGGCGAGACTGTAACATTCAAAAGTCAAGTTGAAACGAAATACAATAACATCACACATGCTACAGATAGTCTTGTAGAATTAAAAGCAGAACCTCAGTAAAACTCTTATAAATAAAAGCATAAGTTTAAGGACAGACTATGGCACGTGTATTATCGATAGAAGACAAAGATCCAAATGTGAAAAGTGTAATCACTTCTCGCAATAAGGTGTATTCAGATATCGACTTAACTTTCACAAAACGCCCATCTGGGGATATCTACAAGAAGAGTGATTCTGCGGCTGTTAGACAAAGTGTAAAGAACATCATTGCCACAGGAAGACTAGAGAAACCTTTTGAGGAAGATTTTGGTGCAGACATAACGTCTATGTTCTTTGAACTTGCTGATGACAATTCGTCACAAAATGTAAGGGAAAGTATTGATAATGCTCTTTACATATATGAACCACGTGCTGAAGTACTTAACATTGATGTTAATCTACAGCCAGATAGAAATTCGCTCTCTGTTACACTAACCTTTAAGGTTGTTAGTACAGAAGAAGTAATCACACTTAATACATTCGTTTCGAGGTTAAGATAATATGGCTACCACAATAAAATCAACAGATCTTGACTTCAGTACGATCAAGAACAACTTAAAGATATCCTTAGCAGAAAAGTCTGAATTCTCAGATTATAACTTTGAGGGATCTGGCCTTTCTAATATTCTAGATGTTCTTGCAACCAACACACACTATAATGCACTTATTGCAAACTTTGCTTTAAATGAATCTTATTTGTCTACTGCACAACTTCGTAGTTCTTTAGTGTCTCTTGCCGAGGGTATTGGTTATATTCCTAAGTCAAAGACAGCATCTAAAGCTACACTAACTCTTTCTACAAATACTGGTGACCTATCAGGAAGACCTTCAACATTGTCTCTACCAACAGGAACTAAGTTTACATCTACTGTTGATGACGTGACATACACATTTCAGACCAGACAAACTGTAACTGCGACAGATAATGGATATGGTTATTATGCATATAAGACACCCACAGGATCTCTAAACATCGATGTATTAGAAGGTATTGCAAAAACTAAGACATTCTTTGTTGGTGCAGATAGTGTAGACGATGTGTACATTATTCCAGACACAAACATTGATATGGAGACTGCGGTTGTAAGTGTATATCAATCAGCTAATGATGTGTCATCCACCAACTATATCAATATATCTAAAGCATCTACAATCAATGAGAATACTAAACTGTATATCATGAAAGAAGCTCCTAATGGCTTCTATGAAATTACGTTTGGTGATGGTGTGACTTTAGGTAAAGCACCTGTTGCAGGTAATAAGATCGTGATAGAATATTTACAGGTTAACGGATCTTTGGCTAACGGAGCTACTACATTTACTGCTAACAATAGAATACAGGTAGGTGCATCAAACTATGATGTGACACCAGTAACGACTATCAACTCTCTTGGTGGTGCTGAAGCAGAGACTATGGCTTCTATTCGTAAGAATGCTCCATTCCAGTATGCTACACAGAACCGTATGGTTACGGCAGTCGATTACTCTACTCTTGTGTTGAGTAACTTTGGCACACTCATTAGAGATATCCAAGCCTTTGGTGGTGAGGATGCATTGAAGCCAGAGTTTGGTGTAGTATTTTTATCAATTGTATTTAATTCTGATGTGACAACGGATACCGTAACAACAACAAAAGACTCTATACGTGATTTGGCTAAACAGTTAGCAGTTGTTGGTTTTGACATAAAGTTTGAAGATCCAGTTACCACATTCGTTGAAACGGAAATCTTCTTCCAGTTTAACCCTAAACTTGGATCTTTATCATTAACAACCGTACAGGATAACGTACAGACAGAGATAAACAAATACTTTACAGAAAACATAGGTAAGTTCAACCAATCCTTCCGTAGATCTAATTTGCTAAATGATGTGGATGAAGTGGATACGGCTGTCCTATCATCACGTGCTAATATTAAATTACAACGTAGATTTACTCCGACAACAAATACATTACAGGATCACACATTGAGATATCCTGTTGGTCTTGCAGAACCAGATGATGTCAATTTCGTTATCAAAACAACTCCATTCCAATTTGGAGAGAAGACATGCATTATCAAAAATAAGTTAAAGTCTAATAAGCTACAAGTTATCTCTTCAGATGATGACAGTGTAGTAGTAGATAATATCGGATCTTACAACTCTGCTACTGGAGTTATCAACATCGTTGGTTTAAATGTTGCATCTGTTATTGGTGCAGACGCATTTATCAAAGTAAGTGCTATCCCAGCTAATCAATCAGCTATTAGTCCACTAAGAAATGATATTTTAGAATATGACCAAGGTCCATCATTTGCTACAGGAGTTGTGGTTACAACCACGTAATAATAAAGCATGGCAAAAGATAAAACATTAAAAGATAATAACAGAAGAGCACTATCTCTACAGGACTACAATTCTGTTTCTGAAGTTCTTCCTTCATACTTTGCAGAAGAATATCCAAAGTTAATATCATTCCTTGATGCTTATTATGAGTTTGAGGATAGTGATGTTTCGCCTTCTAAGATTATAAGTGATTTGTTCTTAAACCGAGACATCACTGCTACAGAATTATCTAACTTATCGTTCATAGAAGATGAGCTATTGTTAGGGCAACAATACTTTGAAGGCTTCCAAAACAAACGTGCGGCGGCTAAGTATTCAAACACCCTATATAGGTCAAAAGGTACGTTATATTCAATCGAACAGTTCTTTAGAACTTTCTTCGGTATATCACCTGATGTTGTTTACACTAAAGAAAATGTTTTTAACATAGGTGAAAACACATCAACTATCGGTACAGAGTCTTTAAAATATCTTATAGATGATAAGTTATATCAGAAGTATGCACTATTAGTTAAGGCTCCTATTCCCATCTCCGAATGGAAAGAGGCATATAAGTTATTTGTTCATCCAGCGGGTATGTACATCGGTGGTGAAGTTCAGATTGTTAGTGAAAATATAGAAGATCGTTTAGTTATGCCAACGGTTGACTTGGTCGATAATACAGATCCAATTATTGAAGGTATAGCAACATCACAGATGTCTGCACAAATGGACGCAACAGGTCTGATACCATTTACTGGTGGAATATCTGATAGTGATGCACGTATTGATCTAGTACGTAAAGTTCAAGATTACCAAGACATTACTCTTGAGCAGATTGATAGAAACTATGACAATATTTCTGAATGGGCAGGGGCTTCTTCACCGACATTCGATGAAGATAGTGCTGGAATTGACTTCCGTGCACCAAGAATGTCTACAAATTTGGACACTTTTGATGAAGTTTCTTTCCCTTGGTACGACAGTGACTCCGCATAACCCTTATAAATACAGTTAACAGATTAGAATAGAGATCGAAAATGGCAAGACAGAACATAAACAGAGGCACTAATGCTAATGACGGAACTGGCGATACTCTCAGAGTAGCTGGTTTGAAAATCAATCAGAACTTCGCAGAAGTTTATGAGATGCTTGGTGGCGACTCAGGTGAGTTGAGCGCAGGTATCACTATGACTGATCAAGGTATTGTGTTCGAAGGTACTAATGTTGATGATCATGAGACTACATTGGTTTCTGGTAATCCATCTACTGATATCACACTAGCTTTGCCTACAGTTGGTGCAGAATTGATTTCCAATACTGCTACTCAAACGATGACCAACAAAACATTAACATCTCCTATCATAACAACACCACAGATCAACGATACTTCACTTGACCATAAGTATGTCTTTGTTGCTTCTGAACTAACTGCTAACAGAAATGTGACACTCCCTGTTCTAGGAACAAATGATACATTCGTATTTGCGAATGCTTCACAAACGTTAGCTAGTAAAACACTCACATCACCATTAATCAATACAGGTAAAATTGGGACAAGTCTTAATGATGTTAATGGTGCTGAATTAATTAAAGTAACAGCCACAGCAACGGCAGTCAACCAATTGTTAGTTGCAAACGCCGCCACTAATAACTCACCTTCTATTACGGCAGATGGAGATGATAATAACATTTCTCTGGTACTAGGTTCTAAGGGTACTGGTGGTGTTACAATGAATAACAAAGTAGTGCATCGTGAACACTTCCTAACAGGAGACGGTGCAGTAGATTTAACAATTCCTCTTACAATATTTAACTCATCATCCGCTCTTGCTATAACTATGGCAGATGGGACGATTACTGGCGAGACTAAATACTTTGTAAATAGGGGAAGTGGTACTGCTACAGTAACAGTAACTAGCTTAGTCGGTACAGGTAACCCCTCAACAGTGGCATTTGCGGCAAACGAAGCTGGCTTCATGATGTGGGATGGCGCAAACTGGCATCTAGCCTCTAAAACAGTTGCTTCTTAAGGACATAGAAAATGACAGCGATTATTACAGACACACTCAAAAAGCAACTATTACTTGATATCATTACTGATATTGATAGTTCGGCAAACGACTATTACATTGGAATAGGTCGATCAGAAGTATGGAATGCCACAGATGCGGCACCCACACCAAAGAACACTCAACGAGATGCAAGGAACTTAGGTCTTAGTCTACAGTCTGTTAAAGCAGTTGCTGATAAAACACTGTGTGCTCCAAGGACAGACTGGTCTTCGGGTGCAACATACTCTTCATTAAATGATGATATAGAAGGACATCCAGTATCCGCATACTATGTCTTTACAGACGAGAACCACGTATATCTTTGTATTCAAGCAGGTAGAAATGCCGCTGGTAACATTGTTAACTCTACAGTTAAACCTACAGGTACTAGTACTAAAGCGTTTAAGACTGCGGATGGATATGTTTGGAAATTCTCATATTCAATCGGTGCTTTGACAGCATCTAAGTTTCTTTCTTCTAACTTCCTTCCTGTGTCATTTGTTGTGTCTACGGATAGTGACAGCCCAGCTTCAACTGTTGAGCAAAAATCTATTCAAGATGCGGCAGTACCAGGAGAGATTATTGGTTATACTGTAACTGATGGTGGGACAGGTTACACATCAACACCAAATGCAACTATCGTGGGTAACGGATCCACATTGGCTAAAGCTGATGTGACTATCTCAGGTGGTGCGGTATCTAAAGTGGATGCCAGAGATTCATCTGGAACATTGGTATTTGGTGCAGGATATACATATGCAAGTGTAGAACTAACAGGCGGTGGTGGTACAGGTGCATCTATTAGACCGATATTCGGACCTAAAGCTGGTCTTGGTGCAGATCCAAGAGATGATCTTAGAACAAGAGCTATTATGTTCAACTCAAAGCCAGAAGGTACTGAAGCAGGAGACTTTATTGTAGGGAATGATTTCAGACAAGTTTCTCTAATCAGAAACCCTCTAACACACGCAGGTGCAAAGTTTTCGGACAATACAGGAAATACTCTTAATAGGCTAAACCTATCTACAATCTCATCGATATTCAGTGCAGACAAAACTATCATTGGTGCCACAAGTGGTGCTAAAGCATATATCGATAAGGTAGACTCAGACAATATTTACTACCATCAAAACGAGACAACAGGCTTTACCCAGTTTGATGAAGCAGAATCTATCTCAGAAACTGATGGATCTGGATCTGGTGTTCTTGCATTGGCAGGGGATGATGTTGACACTGATGCATTCATTGTTGGCGAAATGGATCCATTAAGTGGTGATGTATTGTATATAGATAATAGAGCGGCTGTTAGTAGATCCGCAGAACAAACTGAAGATATTAAAATCGTTATTCAACTTTAAATTGGTGTAGGAAAACATGACTAGAGACTTTACAAGAGACCTTTTTGCGTCAACATATAAAGATGATTTTGCTGATAGTGACAACTACCACAGAATTCTCTTTAACAATGGTCGTGCACTACAAGCTCGTGAATTAACACAGATGCAAACCATTACCCAAAGAGAGATTTCTCGAATGGGTAGAAACATCTTCAAAGAAGGTGCGGCAGTCAACCCAGGTGGTGCGACTTGTAATAACGGATATGAGTTTATTAAACTCCAAGGAGACCTTCCAACCAATTCAATTGTTGGTACGCAGTTTACTTCAACAAGTAACTCCATTATTGTAGAAGTTATTGAGGCATTTGCACGAGTATCAGAATCTGAGCCAGCTACAATCTATGTAAGATATATAAGCACGTCAGGCGGATCAAGTGGAACTGCACCAGTACGTGTTTCAGCAGGTGATACACTATCAGGTGGTGGTGAGACACTTACTGTTCAAGCAACAAACACTGTTGCTAACCCATGTGTTGGTCAAGGTACTAGAGTTTCTATCCACGCAGGTGACTTCTTTGCTAACGATAGATTTGTATTTGCGGCAGAACAATCATTAATTATTTCTAAGTATACCTCAGACGCAAATGCTGTTGTTGGTTTTAAGGTTATACAGGATATCGTCACAGTATCTGACACTTCGGCGTTATATGATAACTCAGGTGCCACACCCAACTTATCTGCCCCAGGTGCTGATAGATACCGTATTAGATTAATCATTGCTGATCAGGCTAATGTCGCCGCAGATGAGAACTTTATCTACATCTGTAAGGTCACGGATGGTGTGATCGTTTCACAAGTTGAACCAACAGACAACTACAATACAATTGAAGATAGAATGGCTCTTCGTACTTCAGAAGAATCTGGGAACTATATTGCTAAAAGGTTTACTGTAAGTTTTGACACTAATGAAACTAATGCAAACAATCTAGACTTTGATATTACTCCGGGTGTTGCGTATGTGGATGGTTACAGGGCAGTTATCAACTCTCCTTTATCAATTCCAGTTCCAAAGCCTAGAACAACAATCACAGAAAACAATAATGTTGTAGCGGCGGCATACGGTCAGTATGTTATTTGTTCTGGAAACAAAGGTCTACCAAACATTGAGACATTTGCTGAAGTAAATCTATATCCTAACACAACAGGTACAGGAACTGTTATCGGTACTGCACGTGTAAGAGCAGTTGAAGAAGATGGTTCTAACTTTAGAGTTTATCTATTCGATATTAAGATTAATGCTAACAAGAACAAAAACAATGTTAAGTCGTTGGGCAGTGGCTCTACAGACTATATGACACTGGTACTTGAAAACTCACTAGCGGCGTTTAAAGACGAAGCGTCTACAAGTCTATTATTTCCATTGCCAGAAGATCGTCCAAAAGTTATTACAGATATCTCATTAACTACACAGCGTAAACGTAGTGCGGTTGTTTCTGGTCAATCTGGATCCCTTACACTAACCGCAACAGGCGAAACCTTTGCGGATACTAGTGCTTGGATTGCGGCACATGCAGACTCAGATATCAACACAAACATCACATTCAGTGGTGCTGGTAGTACATCAAGTACAATCGGTGGTGACATTCCAGATGGTACTTATGAGATCTTAACATATGTTAACAAGTCGGCTGGTACTGTTAGAACTAAAAGCATAACAGAAGTTACAGAAACTATTACTCCAGACGCATCTGGGCATTTAAACTTTACAAACGCTGATATTAGTAGCATTGAGAGAATTACTCTTGCAGATTCAGATGGTGCTGATCTAACAACGTCTTATGACTTAGATAACGGTCAACGTGACTTTGCTTACCTAAATGGTAGAATGCTTAAGAAAGCTGGAGTTACACAATCGGCTGATGTGTTTGTAAGATATAAACACTTCACACATGGCGCATCTGGTGACTTCTTTGCTGTTAACTCTTACACTGGACAAGTTGACTATGGTGATATTCCATCATATACTCAATCAAATGGGACAGAAGTTAATTTAAGAAATGTCCTTGATTTCCGCTCAACAGTTAACTCGTCAGGTAACTTTGGTTCTGGTGCTCGTATTAATGAGATGCCTAAAAATACAAGTTTGATTACATGTGATGCGGAATATTACTTAGGTAAAAAGGTACGTGTTGTTATCGATAAAGAAAGCAACGTTACTGCAATTGAAGGTGAACCGGGCGTAAAGCCAATGTTACCTCCAATTCCTACAAATTCTTTAGATCTGTTCCATGTGAACATGAACCCATTTACAATTAATGACTCAGATGTATCATCCACTACTATTAGAGCTAAACGCTTTACTATGCGTGACATTGGTAAGATCGAAGAACGTATTGACAAACTAGAAGAAGCTACAGCATTGAGCCTTCTTGAACTAGAAACTAATTCGTTTAATGTTCTTGACGCAAGCGGAAACAACAGAACTAAATCAGGTTTCTTTGTGGACAACTTTGCTGATCAAGCAAGATCTTTCCAGTCGGCAGACTATAGGGCATCTATTGATCCAGAGGCTAAAATAATGCGCCCTTGGTTCTCAGAAGCAAACATTAGAATGCTTTACGATAGTGACCTATCTACAGGCGTAGTTCTTAAAGGTGACAGCGTTTACCTTAATCACACAAACCAAAACTATGTTGATCAGGCACAAGCCACAGAATTCATGAACATTAACCCATTTGCGGTTATTATTGGTCAAGGTTTCATTGAGCTATCTCCTTCTTCAGATGAGTGGGTTGATGTTGATCGTAAACCAGATCGTGTTGAAGATGGTGGTACAAGACTACGTAATAATGGTACTGCAACACTTTGGAACAACTGGAGATGGAATTGGGTTGGTCGTGAAGATCAGCTAGAGGTTGGGTCACAGCTTGCATCACAGACAGTAGGAAGAACTACTTCAGTAGATAGAGTTGTTGCATCAGAAACAGTTCGTGAATTTGTTGCGGATCGTGTATTGGATGTTGCTTTCATTCCATTCATGAGATCTAAGAAAATAAGTTTCCGTGGATTTGGTCTCAAACCAAATACTCAGGTCTATGCATTCTTTAACGATAAACCAATTGCAGATTGGGTAAGGGCAGAAACATTTACAAGATTTGCCAATACTGTTGACGATTATGGTAACCAATATAAGAATGCTACTGAGCATCCAGATGGAAAGTCTACACTTACTACAAATGCAGAAGGTAATATCGAAGGATCATTCTTTATTCCAAACGGTACAACTAAGTTTAGAACAGGTACACGTGAGTTTAAAATTCTAGACATTAGTGTTGCCAACGAAGATGATGCGACATCTATTGCGGTAACACCATTTACATCATCTGGTATATTGGAAACAAGACAGGCAACATTCACATCTACTCGTGTGCTTACTATTGGTGGTTCAACTACTACTGTCCCAAGACCAAGAAGAAATCCTCCCGCAAGAACACAGGCTTCTTCTACTCGTAACCGTAACAGAAGATGTGATCCATTGGCTCAAACATTCATGGTTAATGAGACTGAAGGTTTATTTGTAACTCGTATCGGTGTTAGGTTCCAGTCAAAAGATCCAACTGTTCCTGTTATTTGTCAGATCAGACCAACAGTTAATGGCGTACCATCGGCAGATGAAATTGTCCCTAACGGAGTTAAGTCGTTGTCACCAAGTGCAATTAGTACAAGTGAAGACGGAACTGTGGTCACATACTTTGACTTTGATGAGCCTGTATACTTAAATGGTAACACAGAGTACTCCATGGTATTACTAGCTGATACAACTGGATATCATGTATTTGTTGCAAAAGCAGGAGATCTTATCGTAGGATCTACGGAGAAACGTGTTACTAAACAACCTACATTGGGTTCATTATTTAAATCTCAGAACGCAAGAACTTGGTCGGCAGATCAAGAAAGAGACTTGACATTTACACTTGATCGTGCTAAGTTTGACACTGACGGTGGTGATGTTGTTCTTGAGAATGCCAATGTACCAGTATATACTTTAGATCCAAATTCATTAGAAACCACAAATTCATCAGGTACTATTAAAGTATTTGCAATTGGTCATGGTCTATTAGTTAACGATAAGACAACAATTGCAGGTGCAGTAGCATTCGGTGGAATTGCGGCGGCAAATATTAACGGTCAAAGAACAGTGACTAAGGTAGATGGTTATGGATTTGAATTTACGGCAGGTGCGTCAGATGTAGCATCATCTACTGTAGCAGGTGGTGGTAGTGCAGTGACTATAACAAGAAACATTGAAATCGATACTGCGCTTCCTTACTTCGAAACATTATCCCCACCTTCAACACTGATTTCACATTCAGCTAAGTTTACAACAGGTAAGTCTTTTGCTGGTACCGAAACAGCATATACTAAAGATGGACTTTACACACCTATCTCTAATAGAAACAATAACGTATTCTTAACACCTAGAACTATTGCTTCTTCAGAGAACTCAGCATTAAATATGAGTGGTGCTAAATCTATCACACACAAGATCAATCTAAAGACTAACGATGATAAGGTGTCTCCTGTAGTAGATTTACAACGTGCATCTATAACTGGTATTAAGAACTTAGTGGATAGACAGGTTGCTAGTGGTGCGGCAAATAACGAAAACGTTCCTCTAGAATACATTGCAGAAACAAATCCAACTGGTGGTTCTAGCTTATCCAAACATATAACTCAACCAGTTTCTTTAGAAGAAAGTGCTGTTGGGATTAAGATCCTTATAGGTGCTAATAGACCAAGTGCATCAGACTTTGATGTTTACTATAGAACGAATGCTTCAGATACTAATGCGGCAGGTAATCTTCTAGACTCAACATGGGTGTTGGCAACTAAAGAAACTGAAGTCCCATCAGATGAAAATCCTAATGTGTTCAGAGAATACAGATACCTTGTTGGGGGAGATGGTGGTACTATGGATGCCTTCTCACAATTCCAAGTTAAGATTGTTCTACAGTCTAGTAACACATCAACACCGCCAGTAATTCAAGATCTACGAATTATTGCATTGGGTGTATAATGATTAAGGTTGAAGGGCATTCGAATTTAAGAAGAGATCCAAATTCGGGTGCTATAATCAATATAAATAAAGATGAACTCTCAAGTGCAAGATCAAGAAAGATCCAACAGAAGAGAAAAGAACGAGAAGATAAACAACTGAAAGCAGATGTAGAGACCTTACAGAATGAGATAAGTGACATCAAACAACTGTTGACTCAAATTGTAGAGAAAATTTAAATGGCTAGAACTTACGTAAATCTTACAGATACTGTATCTGCTTTCAAAAACAAAGTTAACGAGATCTCTTATGATGTCGGGGATATCACATTGATGTCCACTTCGGGGGGTGACAGTGATGTTGTACAGGCCATTAACTCTTTGGATAGTGACATTGGTGGAATTTCCAACCTAACAACAACAGACAAGTCTAGTATCAAATCAGCTATTAACGAACTTGATGCTGAGATTGGTGCCGCTACTTTAACAACTAGTGCAACCACACTCAAAGGTGCGATTAACGAACACGAAACACAAATCAATAACCTTGATAGTGACATAGGTACAAGAGGTTCTTTGACTACAGATGCTGATCAAAACATTGTAGTTGCGATTAATGAAGTGGATGCTAATGCCTCAAGTGCACTAACAAAAGCGAATGCGGCAGAAACATCTCTAGGTACGATTTCACCAGCTGTTATGGGAACTACAGCAAGTACAGTAGGTGCGGCTATTGGTGAGATCCATGGACAAGTAGATAGTGCGGCGACAGTTGTTGGTGCTCTAGGTTCATTGGTGACAACAGCTAAAGGTAGTATTGTTGCGGCTATTAATGAAGTAAAGATTGATGGAACAGACTCCGCAGAAGTTGTAGATATCTTTAGTGCGGCTAACACTGGCACAGGATATGGTACTCTTTCATATGGTGACGATGGTGTCTACACATATGCTAAAGTAACGAATGCCAATATCCGAAGTGCTATTTCAGCAGGCGAAGGTATAGACATTGCGAGTGGTGTTATCTCAGGCGAAAATGCCTCATTAACTAACAAGGGTATTGCCTCATTTGACTCAGCATCATTTGATGCTACTAGTGGTCACATTGCCATCAAGGCAGGATCATTAGATGCTAATTTGATTGAGGATGGATCTATTACTGCGGCTAAATTGGGAACAAACGCCGTAACTACTATTAAGATTAATGGTTCGGCTGTCACCACAGCTAAGATTAATAACTCTGCCGTTACAACTGACAAGATTAATAACCTAGCAGTCACAACTGGTAAGATTGCGGCAGATGCGGTAACATATGCTAAACTACAAGACTTAGTTACTGCAAATAGAGTATTAGGAGCAACATCTGCGGGTGTCATTGGCGAAACTCAAGTAGTAAAGGCAATGATTGGTGCTGATGCTGTTGATGGAACTAAGATTGAAGATGATGCTATTGCTTCAGAACATATTGCAGATGATGCAGTAACTGGAGATCACATTGCAACAAACGCCGTAACTTCGGATGGAATAGCCGCAGGTGCAGTGGGTGAGAGCGAAATTGGTGATGATGCAGTCTCTCAAGCAGAACTAAAAGACGTTGTTACATTAGTGATATATAGTAGCGATGGAACAGCAGTGAAGACACTATATGGTGCAGGAAGTTAATTAGATGGCAGTTAGAACTCCTCTTATATTAGATGGGTCGAACAATCTCATAGAGATGTCTACGGCTCAAATAAATGCAGTTAAAAATAGATGCAGATATTTGTATGGAGCCTCTCCATCTGTTACACTATCACGTGTTGCGTCTAATGGTGGGTTGGGCAATCTTTCTGATACACGTAAGCAAGCTGGTGCCATGTCAACAAGCGTATCATCATTACCGAGTGAAGCAACTACGGCGGAACCATCCACAGTTACGGTTCAACGTGCTCATATTAGTGAAAGTAGAACCAATACATCGGCTACGGCAGATACTAATAATGTTGCATTTCCAGTCTATCAGACAAGTGGTAATATCCAAGCCATGACTTTGACTGATGTTTATGATACATTTATCTATCCTGCTATTGACACGATTACAGGTGCCGCTGGACAACCAGGAACATATTACATTCATACAGCCACAACACTAAGTGGATATACTGCGGTATCTAATTCCATAGTATATGCTGATACAAGAGCCAACACATCAGCATATACGGCTGGTGGTATTGGTGAGACATTAGATCAACCTACTACAATTACTAACTACTATCTCCTAGCGGCTGATAACATTTCGGCTCCTTCTATGGAACAGATGTTGTTTATCAGAAACTCAGATAAGAATATAGAACAATATACTCAGGCAGAGATGGATGGGTGGCTACAGAACTGCATGAGACATGTCGCATCTGAAGTAACTGGATCGAAGATATCATACAATCTTAATGGAAGTGGAACTAATCTAGGATCTGGTATGGCAGATACTATCCTTAATGGCGCTGGTAACCACCAAACACGTTACGTTGGTCTTGATGACTATCGTGCACAGGAATTCCCTAACGGTTCTGCCGTAACTGCAACAACTCACAGACTTAAAATGGAACAGGTGTAAAATGACAATACACAATTTAGAAATTAGCACAGCACACTTCACTAACAATGAACGTACCGAGATTGAGGTAATGCTCTTCAGCGAAGACTCGACTGAAGATGACGTGGTTCTTATTCCCTTTAGCATCGAAGCTAAGGATGGAGATGCTGATTATGATTGGTTATTGAGTAAGATTGATATTGACCAAATTCATGAGAATACCTTCAACAAGTTCCGTAGAGAGAATGAAGAATTCCGAGAGATGATCATTGCTACTGGCAAAGAGATGGAATTGATCGTTGCTGACAGTTTAGAAGGAAACATGCATGGGGCTTTAATTGATGCACTATTTGAAGAGTATGATGAAGAAGAGATGAAAGAAAGTCTATTTCTAATTAAACTTAAAGTCTTTGAAATGGACATTATCAAAACAAGTAAAGACCGTGAGACTAAGGCGAAGCTTAGAAAGGCTAAAACCTTTATTGACGTTGTGAAGTATACAGCAATGCTTATCTCACCCGAAAAATAGATCAAACTTCTTATGAACAAAGTGTAAAAAGTGTGAGGCAGAAGTCATCTGTTGCTCATTATGATCTACTATGAAGTTCCAAGGCATTCCAATGTTAGTAAAAGGTAAGTCATACTTCTCTACAATGTAAGAGAATATAACTTCATTGTTCAATACCCAATTCTTACTCATCTTTTCTGGATAAACATTATCTTCTAATGCTTCATTGAATGTAAGTACAGCCTCTACAGATCTTTCTGCAAAGTTTAAGTTACGGATACATTTAGAATTCATTAACAAAACACCTGTATTAATACAACTTTGTTTTCCAACAATGTCGTGAAGAAGAAGCATGGCTTGTTTGTTAATAGCTTTGCTATACATGTCCATAGAATTCCACTCGAAATCATCTTCTAAACGCCAACGTAATACTTTCCTTGTATCTCCTATTACATCTATGTCAAATGAACATATAGTGTTTAAATCAAACCTATCGAAGATGTTTACTGTGGTGTTTGGTATGACATCAAAATCTAGGTACATTACTTGATCGTACTTATGTCCTAGCTTTTCAAACATATTAAGCTTTTCGAACTGTACGTCAATGTAGTCTGTTGAGTTTGGTTTGAATATCTTATAGTCTGCTCCACACAGATCCGCATACTCTTTCTGCTTATTTTCTAATTGGTCTGCATACTTAGAGAACTGTTGCCTTTTAAAGTCAGGTACAGAGGCATGATCATCAAGATCATTTCTATATAAACTGAATATTATTCTTTTCACACCATTGCCTCACATAATCAAAGTCCTTACTAATACAATGTACGAACTTTGCATCTTTAGTTATATAGCTCCACTTGTCCATAAGGTGGTGCCAATAACCTAACTCTTGATAAGGAACATTGTTTAAGTATGTCTTAGTTCCCCATACAGTTTCGTTATCATAACCAAACATGTAACTAATAGTATCTGGATAGAACTCATCAGATATCATACTTTCCATAGTGTCGAGAGTTTCTTCAAAGTCATCAAAGTATTTAAGCTGTTTTAGATGTTCTCGTTTTGCCCCCACTATTGCAGTGTTGAATACATCAGGTTGGTCTAGATTTACGTCATAGTCTGCAAGAAGACATTTACTATTCCACATCTTAGCCATAGGAGATCTTACACCATGTGTGTACGAAAGAGTTGATGATTTGATTATAGGCTGTTGACCATTGGCAGTACCAGTCATAATAGCAATGCCTTTAGATAGATCTATCTCTTCAAAGAAGTTTAGATCCGTGACAGGTATTACATCAATGTCTAGGTAAAGAACTTCATCATACTCTTCCGACAAGTTCATCATTAGGTGGATCTTGTAGAAGTTGATGATATCATAATATGAGATCTGTGGATAGTTATCCTCAAACCATTTAGCATACGTATCAAATGCTTCATCTTTGGTGTAGTGTTTATATTCTACACCTATCTTATTAGCATAATGTTTCTGACTTGTCAATAGCCAATCGTAATTATCGGCAAACTTCTCCTTAGAGCTATGGTGTGATACCAACAACTCATTTGGGATTTCGATGTAGAAACTGTATATAACTCTACTGATAGCCAATTACCATAAACCTCTTATATCCATTAGCCATAGTCAAGTTTCCTTTGTACAGCACATCTGTTATTTCAGAAGTTTCGGCAAGTTCATCTTCACTATTTACGCAGTTTATATGCTCTTCGAGATGGTGCATATTGTTACTTTGTAACACATATAAACATCCCATTTTAGGATTCTTATCTTTTAACAATTGAGGTAGTGGTGGCATATGTTCAGATGATGTGTTTATTAGAATATCTAGTGTATGAGATCTAGGATTATTATCCAAGAAATTTGCACAAGTGCCAATCAGTCGAACATCTTTATCTAGCTTCTTTTCGTTAGCAATCTTATGAAACACTGATATAGCATTTTCGTCAAGGTCGATATTTTCTATAAAGTCCAGATCGCCTTTAAAGATATCCAGAAGAATGTTGATTAATGGAAATCCAAACCATCCACCCACTAATTGGATTCTTTTCTTTTTCTTCCTTTTGAATTTGACTTTACCTAACTCATGCCCAATCCATTCTTTACTGGCACTTTGATTAGGCGACATACTGTCCCAAAAGTGAGGAATATCATAGTCCCTATTGATAGCAAACATCAGTGCTTGAAACTGTTCTGGTCTCATATGAGGTTGCAATAGATCTCTCACGGCATGAATAGATTTGCCCAAATCATCTACAACATCGTTCAGCTTCCATATACTATTCCAAGCAACTCTATTAATTCCAGTAATGTTCGAAACCATTATAACCCTCATTGTCTAATATATAATCGTTTTCAGCCTTATCGCTCCAACGCTTTCGTCTCCACCCATTAAAGATACATATCGTATGGTCTTCACTGTAGTACAACTTCTCAGGGCCAGGAGTACCATATGTGTACCAATAATCATTCTCATCTATACCATATGCTCTTGAGTAGATCTCTCCTCTTGGGAAGAAAGTTAACTTTTCTGAATGATCAAAATTAAGATACGAATCAATTCCTCTATATTTCAGTAGATAGAATTCGATGTCTGCGTGAAACGTATTCCATATTTCAGTAAGATCTCCGCTCCAAACTAAGACAGATGAGTTTAGATTCATATCAAAACCTTTCTTAGCAATAGGCTTAATATCTTCCAACCAAGGCTTCCAATACGCCTTAATCATCATAAGCTTATCTTTCTCAACGTAATCTTTGTAGTGCGTTATATCACCCTGTATAACGTTATCAAGATCAAAGAACATATTTACTTCATCAGTTTGTTCTCGAAACAATACAAGCTTCCACCACCAAACCTCAAGGTCTAATGACAAGTCAAGAGGAATGATCTTAATGTCAGGGTGAATGTCTGTAGGATCTTCGGTATGACACACGAATGTAAACTCCTCATGGAAGTTCTTACACACCATCTTGTATAGTCTATTCACATGCTCATGACTAAACTTATCTCCCCACTTTACGCACGATATAATCATTAATTATTACCATATCCATTTTTGTGTTATTGAAAGTATATAGGGCTTCTTTAGGGGTCTCTACAATAGGTTCTTGACAATTGAAGCTAGTGTTAAGTACCATAGGAATGCCAGTGATATTATAGAACTCGCTAATCAACTCATGATACTTAGGATTGTCTTCTTTACTAACAGTCTGTATTCGGGCAGTACCATCTTCGTGAGTAATCCCAGGAACCTTATCAGATTTGACAGGACAGATCCTTGACATATATGGGCTTGGTTGATTAGTATCAAAGTATTCTTGATAATGCTCTACGAGAACAGATGGTGCAAATGGCCTAAAGTCTTCACGGTTCTTAATTGTATGATTAATGATGTTTTTGATCTCAGGGTTACGTGGATCTGCAAGAATACTACGATTACCTAATGCCCTATGCCCACTCTCAGACTTACCTTGAAACCAACCAACAATCTTACCATCAGCTATAGCCTGTGCTACCTCTTTAATATCAACCCTCTCTTCACCAACATAGTCATACTCTTTACCAGAATATACACTTGGTATATGCACGTTGTCGTTTAGAATATAGTCTGCATGCATGTAAGTACCTATAGATTGTCCTTCATCACCTGGAGCAGGTGGCACGTATACGTTATCCCAAGTCTTGGTTAGCATCTCATTCATGTATCCATTGTATGCAACTCCACCAGACACACATAAGTTGTCACTTGTTTTCAAAGCAAGTACATAGTCACTAATACGTTCTTCGGTTGCTACTTGAAGTGTTTTGGCAATGTTTTCTGGTCTAAGTTGATGCAGTGATCTTAGTTTTCCATAGGACATTCTGCTATCAGGTAACTCACCAAATTCCCAATATCTTTCTAAATGCATATGTACCTCATGACTGTATTCGCCATAAGCGGCTAACCCCATAAGTTTGCTTGCACCTAGATTACCAAATCCTAACTCTTTTGAAAGATAGTTCCAAAGTATTCCCATATTCATATCATCAGATAGATCTGTTATGTCACCGTTCTTATCACAGAATATACAGTTGAACTTCCAACCCCTACCATCAATAGCAAGAATATCACTTTCCTTATAACCAGACTGAAGGAATGCATATGCCGCATGGGATTGATGGTGGTCAATATAGTATTGATTGCCGTTTCGTGCATAGTCCCATAGGTTGTATGGTTTAAAGTCTAAAAAGTCTTTAGGAAAGGCTGGATTGTCAATCTGCTTCATTCCACCTATAGTTGTTGTGAAAGCAAATATCTCATGATCGTCAGGTTTGTAAGTCTCATCATAGAACTTCTGCCCTGCGCTGTTGTCGTTTTGGTTCATCTTATCTGCCGTAGAATGATGAGGGTATGAATCAAAATGCCAAGGCACGTTGTGCTTTAATCTACTATATCTTTCTACTTGATTGTGCCACACACCGTCATACGTATTGTGGTCGTGAGGACCATAAGATGCACTAAAGATTTTCATAGATGTATTTTCCAATTTTATCATGACCAATTTGAGATGGGTGTCTATTTGTTTCCGATATGAAGTCTGGTGTATAATCTCTCATAAACCCAATAGTATGTCCTTGAACGCAATCAAAGTTTTTACCATACAGTTCAATCATTTGAATTTGAAAGACATCTATATTACGTACTTTACACAGAATGTCTAGCATTTTTTTATATCTAGCAGTCTTTTTAAGAAAGTATTCCTTGTCGCCAAATTGGTCTTGTCTATTATTGCGCCATTGTCCAAATACCGAATAGTCCCTACGACTACTTTTTGACCAAGCTGGTATCACTAAACCAATATCTGTTGGATCGTTTTCTATGTAATCAAATAAAGATGCAAAGATATATTCATTTCCTGCGCCAGATCTACCTAAATTGATTAGATCATAACCTAACTTATCAGCGACATAATGACACCAACGTCTTTCAATACCATCATGATCAATGGTATGTTCGGTAAAACTGCAACCGCTTACTAATAGTTTCTTACGCACTATTTCTCGTTTCATATTCGTTTAACATTTCTAACACCTTGACTGCCCTATAATGTCCTGTTGCCCCCAAATGCTCAGTGCAATTGACGCAATACTTTTCATACTTAAACAACTTAAACGTCATCATCTTATGCAAGTTATCCTCAGTCACATCAAAGTGCCTAGACCCATTAATGAACTTCTTACTACAGTGTCGTATCTTCTTTATTTCAAAGTCGATCACAGGGACTGATGGAAACATGGAACACATCTTTCTGTCTTCAACGGCGGCTTGTGATGTCGCATCATAGTCAGGGGATCTTGAATTGAACGGTTTTAGTATAGTTGATGCATGATCAATCTCTGTTAAATCATGGTTCTCTCTATACTTGAAGTAGTTGGGAGTTTGAATTACGAGATTGTAGTTGTTGTTTTCATTAGGCTGAATAAAAGGATAGTTACCTAGCTTTTCAATTCTATCTTCATGAAAATCCAATACCAGATGCTCTATGTAAATAATATTTGGATCCTCAAGAATGTGTGGATAGAACTTCCTAATTAAAGAGTTTGATAGAACTGATATTATGAAGTTAGGGTACTTGCGGATTTCCGCAATGACTTCATCAAGGTTCTTAATAAGCCCAGGCTCACCACCCAACAGATTGATCTTAGTGGGAAACGGAGCAAGGCCATCTAAACATGTTCTTAGGAAGTCCATATCAACATGAAGATTGCGCATCTGTAGTGTCCACGCCGTGCAATAATGACACGATTTGTTACAAGATTTGCTTAGATAGAAATCCACAGACTTGTAGTTGCTACCATACAGATGCTTTGTGCCTAGCTTCATTAGGTGTGCTTACCCCTTGTTACTTCTCCAGTTTCGGTATCTATAAACAACTCTGCTTTATGTTGTGGAGAGTCTCGCTTTTTACATATTGTATAGCACACTTCAAAGACATTATCTCCCTTTTCTAAGTTCTCTGCAAATTCAATCCACTCGTCTTGTAGGAAGATTTCTTCAACAGTATCGTAATCATTAATGTTAGAAACAGCCACTAGTTTCTTATAGACAGGATCCTTCCTCACTTTATCGGTATCAGCCCAACAGCATGGAATGACCTCTCCCCTATTGGTTAAGCCAAAAGCCTCTTGCTTGCCATTCATACACTTAGGATCTATTTCTACATTATCTTTGTTTTTCATTTTTTTACAATCTTACCATTCTTTTTGCCAACGTCTTCGCTCTCATACAAATCCAATCTCATAGCAGAGTTCTTAGGTTTCAACGGATCGTCAGGGGTTCTCCATCGTGAAGATATGAGAGTCATAAAATCTACATCAATATCCTTTGCCATCTGCACAGCCTCTTGTATGTGATCCTCATTATAACTAAACACGATGTACTGCCATACTGGTTTTGATGTCAAGATACCTCTAGCAACTTGCATCATCCTATATATCTTTTCACCGTCTTGATTGACCCGATACATATTACTCTCTGATGGTAATCCATCAATTCCAAATATCCACCTAGCTTTGGGATTGGCGGCAAAGGCTTTTGGATACCATTTTTCAGGTTTTGCGCCTGATGCGTGATGAACACTCACACTACGTTTCATGGCGAATGCATGTTCAAGGATCTCAATAAACTTAGGGTGGTGTACTGGATCGGATACCTGTCCACAGAAGTTCAGATGTAGGAAGTGATCGGCTAACTTCTTAAAGTTATCAAGCGAAATATCTTCACCAGGAACTTTTATCCCATGACGGATAAATGAACTCCACCGTTGACAACAAAGACACTCAAGGGGGCATCTATGAGTAATGTCTAAGTTCATTTTCTTTCTAGAAAACATACTGTGTTGATCAGGTCTCATATTGTGCCACTATCCTTGAGTTCGTTTTGGTTTGCATGACACTATTGAGAAACACATTGAACGCCGTGATGATTTTCACCTTAGTTTTTTGATTTAGAGTCTTACTAAATTTATATATACCATGGTTCGTTGGGTTGGTTGTCGCATATATCTTCTCTATTAGAAATAAGTATATATCATCCACCTCATCGTCTATAAGACTGTGATCGATAATATCATCTTGTACTAGATTGGATATTAGATTGTGTAGAACGTTTTCTTTTTCAAGATCCATTTGTATCATGTTGTAATTAGAATCTAGTAGACAAAACTTAGACAAGTCTTTATCCCAGATTAAGTTTAAGTCATCAGTATCATATTGCATAAGTTCTCTACTTCTTCGTCCTCTAGCCATGCATGAATTGGCAATGACATTACAGTGTTTGCCGCAAGTTGGGCAGTTCCACAATCGTCTTTTCGATATTCTATGTCACTATATAGGGAATTGTTAGATAGAGTTTTCTCGTAATGGATTGATAGGTTTATACCTTGAGACTTAACAACATTCTTTACGTGTTTACGTTGTTCTTTATCATCAAACATTACGACATACTTGTGGAAGTTATGTTCAAGATTGTATGGTCGATATGGTGTGCTTAGATCGTCACCTAACATCTCGTCATAGATATCAGCAATCTCATTACGTCTCTTTTGCCACTTCTCCATATTGCCCATACGCATCAGAATGATATCAGCGTTACCTGTGTACATCTTAGAGTTATATCCTAGGAGAGAGAAGTCTTTGTCCTTGCCATGTCTTCTAACCTTCCTAGCATAATCACCCAACTCATCATCGTCAGTCATAAGAACTCCACCACCACATAACCCTGAGATTACCTTATTGGCATTGAAACTATATGAACTGGCATATCCGATAGTACCTGCTTTACGTCCATTGAATGATGTCCCAAGCGATTGAGCACTATCCTCAATGAAACGAATGCCTTTACTATCACACCATTGCTCAATCTCTGTTGTATCAACCATGTTGCCATATAGATGTGTGTAGATAAGAGCCTTTGTCTTATCAGAAGCCATACGCTTGATACTCTCAAAGTTCATTTGATAACTAAGGATGTCAATGTCACAGAATACAGGTGTGGCACCTACCATAGAGATACAGGATGAGGTAGAGATCCAAGAGAAATCAGTTACAAGAACTTCATCTCCCTTACCGATACCCATAAGAGAAAACCTAAGAGCATCAGTTGCATTCGCCATTGTGATGCAATGCTTCCTACCAGTGTATTCGGCAATAGCATTCTCAAGGTTCTCAGTCTGTCCTTCTGGATCCTTTGCCATCATATTATCAAACACTGCCGTATAATCGTCAATGCTCTCTAAGTATTCAATGTCCCAACCGTTGTATTTCATTATATGCTCTCACTATAGGTTCTATGTTTGGCTTTCTTGCCCCACGTTCTATATATACGGATCCACCATCGTGTATGTCTGGTCTATCAACTACAACGTTCTTTCCATAACGCCAACACTCCTGTAGTATTCTAGGTGCGGGATCAAATGTTTTCTTGACGTACACATACGTATCGAAGATACCCATTAGGTTCTTAACAGGTGACCTTACATTATTGAGATTCCAATTAACATATTCTGGTGGACAGTAACCTATTATACCATGATCAGGATATTTGTCAATAGCTTCTTCTGCCCATTTGTAATAGTCTGGTGTGGTACCAAGGAACAAATGCTTAAACTGCACATCTTCTACAGGATCTTTATAGTTATCAAAGTGAATATACTTTTCAAACTGATCTCCTACGCCATTAGGGTATACGTCATGGTCGCACAAATCATAAATCTTCTTAGGCTTAAAGAAGTCAATAGCATCATTATACTCTATGGGGTGGTTTTCCGAGTAAACAGATATCAATGGGTTTCTAAATAGAAGAGACATACTAA
>Ga0181389_1000078_pt1 | contig 33737 bp, 53 predicted proteins | sample 12SPOviralmetaG_FD_130121 | JGI IMG/M metagenome (GOLD analysis project Ga0181389, IMG submission 130121) | Marine viral communities from the oligotrophic San Pedro Time Series (SPOT) site, San Pedro Channel, CA, USA - 12 SPOT_SRF_2010-06-29 | ecosystem: Environmental > Aquatic > Marine > Strait...
AATGTAAGTAAAAACAGTTTTCAACTTGATATATATGCAGAGAATTATTGGAAATATGTTGATTATGGAGTTAAAGGAGTTGGAGGCACAAAAGCAAATGGCGATAATTGGAAAGTTAAAAGAGTAACAAATAATAAGTTTAAGTATAAAGATAAAATGCCACCAACAAAAGTATTTAATGGCTGGTCTATAAAAAAGGGAATAGCACCAAGAAATAAAAAAGGGCAATTTACAACACGAAAGGGATTAATGTTTGCATTGGCAAAATCAGTCTATCATACTGGAATAAAAACTACCGATTTTTTAACAAAGCCTTTTGACGATGAGTTTAAAAATTTTCCAGATGAAGTGGTTGAAATTTATGGTTTAACAGTAGAGAATTTATTAAAAACAACAATAAAATGATTAAGAGTTTAAGTCCGTATTATGTAACGACTCCTTGGACAAATCCAGTAGATAGTATTGTATGTTCAAGCTATACAATGCTAATATATATTTGGAATGGAAATAAAAATACTCCACCAACTGCAACTTATCAATTCACAAAGAAAAATGTAGCTGGAGAAACTGGAAATGACAAAGTAGATATTGCTAGGTTAGTTTCAGATTATATTGATTTTACTCCAAAAGATATAACCACAACATCAATAGTTGACGGAGACAATCAAATGTGGGTAAAACATAGTGTTTATTATAATGGCGTTGTAACACCTCAACAAGAGGCTACCGACATAATGAGTCTTGCTTATAGTTGGGGAGACGAGGGCGAAAATGTTACTACTATTGAAAATAATATTTTGATTAGACCATTGGAATATTTAACGAGCAGACAAAGTATGTTTATTGTGCCTTTATTATCTCCAAATAAAACAGAGGTTATTACAGTAATAAGTGAGCCAAATGGGGAAATATACACCAGCTTTAATATTGGAGAAACCCTTGCAAGTAGCGAAGTAGTGCAATATTTATTTATAAGAGTTGCAGACGCTCCAACAGACGAATTGATAAACATAAATTTTAACAATAAAAATGTTACTTTATTTCCAGTTGAAGATTGTAAATATGAGCCTTTAGATATATACTTTCAGAATAAAGAGGGAGCAGAGCAGATATATACTTTTTTTAAAGAGAGAACTCAAAGCTTTACAACTACGGACGAAGAATATCAAAGCAGTCAAGGTCAAGCGATAAATGGCAAACATCAATTTGTTAGATACAACGTAAACGGCAGAGAAAGTCTTGACGTTAATACTGGATTTATAGATGAAGAAATGAATATTGTTTTGACTGAATTATTGCTATCAGAGAAAATATGGTATAAACAAAATAATGATCTTATACCATTGAATATCGAAAGTAAAAGTATGACTTATAAGACACGTCAAAAAGATAGGCAAATACAATACGATATTAAATTTAAAAAGAGTTATAATCTCGTAAATAATAGTTAAAATGAAGTCAGATATTTACATAGGTGGAACAAAGGTAGACCAATTTAAAGATGAGTCAGCAACAGTTGTTTCTAATGTTTTAGATATTTCAAATATAGAGAAGAATTTAGGCGACTATTCCAAGACTTTTACAGTACCAGCTAGTAAGAATAACAATTTATTATTTAAGCATTGGTATAACGCTAATATTGACAATCAGTTTGATGCCAGAGTAAAAGTTGACGGAAGAATTGATATTGACGGAATGCCTTTTAGGGTTGGTGCTTTTAGATTAGCCAAAGTAAATGTTAAAAATCAAAAAGTCAGTAGCTATACGTTAAACTTTTTTGGAAACTTTGTATCGTTAAAAGATATTTTAGGAGAAGACGAATTAAGTGGTTTAACTTTTTTAGATAACTATAATCATTCATTTAGCTATAATAATGTAAAAACTGGATTACAAAGTAGTTTATTTACTGGAGATGTTAAATATACGTTAGCGTCTGGTAAAAGATATTATTATAATTCTAATAATTCACTTGACGAAACAGAGCAAATTTCAAACATAGATTGGGACGGAATTTCTGGTGGCAATTCTAGTAATGGAGTTGATTATCAAGATTTAAGACCAAGTTTAAGACTGATAAGAATAATTGAGGCAATAGAGCAAGAATATGGCTCAAGTCAAATAGTACAATTAGAGGTTACAGTTAGCACAACAAATAGTTTTAATTCTTTTTGTAAGATAACTTTAAATGGAGTTACTTATGAAATACCAGTTACATTTGGAACACCAACGTCAAATGCTTTACAAATAAGACAATATTTAGAGGCTTTTGTTCCAGCGTATAGAGTAATACAAAACGGAGCAATTTTAACGATTACCTCTGTTGTTGGTGGTTTACAATTAGACCCAGTATTTGAGCAATATACTGCAACTGATATGGAGGCAACTTTTACTGTTATAAAGTACGGAACAGATGAAGACGGATTGTCATTTTCAAGAGAATTTTTTAACACAGAGGAGTTTCAAAATTTATATTTATGGTGCGATGACGATGCAACAGAGGGAATTGGTAGCGTTATAAGGAAAGTTGAATTTGATACCTCAACAAGTCCAAATATAAGCACAGTAACAAACGAGGGTACTTTTAATTTAAACGCTGGAGATACATTAAAACTTAATTTTTGGGCAAAAAGAGATACGCCAACGGCTCCAGCTTATAATTTTTTTCCTCAAACTAATTACAAGAATATACATATCAGATTATATGTTAACGGAGAGATTTATTCGAGAAAAAATACACAATTTGGCTGGATATATTGGGACTCAAGTAATTTAGCCGAAGTTTTTGCGAGATTAAATGTTGAATTTATTGCTGAAACTGGAGGCACATATACTATTTTTTATGAAATTAGAACAGTTGCACAAGATATTGATTTTGTCAAATGTGTCCCATTTATAAACGGAATAAATACTGGTTTAGCAGAGGGAGGAGGAGCAACAAATAACGCACAACCAATATTTAATTTTACTAATAATATGCCAGAGATAAAAATTATAGATTTTCTCAAAGGCTTATTTGATATGTTTAAATTGGTAGTAATTGCTCAAGATGACGGAACTCTATATATTAACACTTTAAATAATTACTATCAAGAGGGCGTTAACTACGATTTAACGAACTATATTAATTTTGATACGTATGACGCTAACAGAGGAGAGTTATTAAAGGAAATCGAATTTAAGACAGTGTCTCCGACAACTAATTTGGCTATTCAGTTTAAAGAAAATAACAATACTCCATACGGAGAGGAGAAAGTTAATTTAAAAGACGCAAATGGCAAACCATTAGACGGAGGGACTTTAAAAATAGAGACACCATTTGAGCAACCAGTTTATGAAAGATTAATTGACCAAAATACTGGAGATTTAAAAGACATTCAAGTTGCTGGTATTTATGACCGAGATTTAAACCCAGTTAATCCAGCACCAATAATTCATTATATTAATAATGTAACGATGCCACAATTTACATCTATAAAAATGCGTGACGAAGACGGAGTTGGTTTTGAAATAGCTGGAAATATGAATAATATATCAAGTGATTTTCCATTAAGTCAACCTAGTTATTCTGTTTTATTTGGTAGCGAGTTTTCGACTTGGGATAGTGCTTTGATAACAAATACGCTTTATAAAAATCATTGGTCAGATTATATCAGTAATATATTTAATATAAAAAGACGAATTTGGAATTATACGGCTAACGATTTGCCTTTAAATATTATAAATAATTTACAGTTAAATGACGTTATAAAAATTAGAGATAATCAATATAGAATAAATAAATTTAGTGTTGACTTACTTAATGGAAATACAACTTTTGAACTTATAAACGCTTTTGATACAATATTAATACAAATGCCAGAATTAATACAACTAACTAGCGATGAGCAAACAATAAGATATGAGATAGCTAATTTACAAAATTATACAATAGATTTAGTATCGAATGGGTTTGGTACTTTTTGGATAAATATTCCAACTGTACATTGGGTTAAATTCCCAAACAGATTAGATATTGACATTGACGCTAACCAAGATGTTGGAGCAGTACCAAGGTCAGTATTTATAACATTAAGTTTAGACGGAGTCGAAATACAAAGAACATTAATAGCACAATCCAACTAATATGATTGCAGAAATAATAAATACATTGAGACAAAACGATTTTTATGGTGCTGGAGAAAACACTGAAATCGCAAAAGGGAAAAATGAAATGATAACCTCGTTAAAAGGTTTAAATCGAAAAATCAAGAGAATATGGCAATCGAGAAAGTAATTGATATAAAAGTTGACGTTGCACAAGCTGAAAAAAACGTTGAGGAATTAAATAAGTCTTTTGAGTTACAAGAAAAATTAGTCAATGATCTTGAAAAGGAAATTTTTGAATATGAAAAGATTTTAAATAAAACAAGCAAGACCAATTTAGCTGGTAGAAAAAAAGTTAATGACGCAATAAAAGAGTCTAAATTTAGATTAAAAGAAGAAAAGCAAGGACTCAAAGACGTAACTAAAGACAGAAAAAAAGCTAATGAAGAATTAAAAGAGGCTACTAAAAACCAAAAAGACTATTCTGGCGTTGTTGGAAAACTTGACAGTCTAACTGGAGGTGCTATTTCTGGAATTAAAAATATGATTAAAGCAGTTAGTGGAGCGACTAAAGGCTTTAATCTTTTAAAGGTTGCTATTATAGGAACTGGAATTGGTGCTTTGGTAATTGGAATAATGGCAGTTGTAAAGGCTTTTAAATCGAGTGAGGCTGGACAAAATAAGTTTAGAAAACTTATGGGTTTAATTGGCGTTGTCGTTGGAAACTTAACTGATATTCTTGCTAATTTAGGAGAGGGAATAATTGAAGTTTTTACAAACCCAGTAGAAAGTATAAAAAAATTAAAAGATGCCATAGTTGAAAACATTACCAATAGAATAACCAGTTTAATTGATACGTTTGGTTTTCTAGGAAGTGCAATAAAAAAAGTATTTCAAAGAGATTTTTCTGGTGCAATGGAAGATGCAAAGAAAGCTGGTAGCTCTTATATTGACACTATGACTGGCGTAAAAGACACAATAGATAAAAGCAAAGACGCATTAACTGGTTTTATAGATGAGCAAAAAAAGGAATTAAAAATAGCTGGGCAAATTGCAGACCAAAGAGCAAAGGCAGATAAAATTGAAAGACAGTTATTAATTGACCGAGCAAATGCAGATAGAACAAGAGCCGAGTTATTAGAAAAAGCAGTTGACAAAGAGAAGTTTTCAGCAAGTGAAAGAATAGCGTTTTTAGAGGAGGCTGGAAGATTAGAGGCTGAAATTACTGACAAAGAAATTGCAGTTGCTAAAATAAGATTACAAACTAAACAACAAGAAAACGCTTTAAGCAAATCTACAAAAGAGGACTTGCAAGAGGAGGCTCAACTAAAAGCAAATTTAATAAATTTAGAAACCTCAAAATTAAATAAACAAAAAAGAGTAACCACACAATTAACAACTGCGAGGAGAGAAGAACAAGCTGAAAAAGACGCAGAGGCTAAAAAAGAAGAAGACCGAATACAAAAAATATCTGATTTTAGAAATAATGTTTTAAAAAAGGACGAGGAATTATACGCCACAACAGAGGAAGAAAAATTAGAATTACAAAGAGAAAGAGCAGAGCAAGATCTTGAAAATTTAATTGGCACAGAAACAGAAAAAAGAGAGGCAAAACTTGCTTTAGATGAGTATTATGACGAGTTAGAATTACAGTTACAAAATAAGATTGCTGGAGAAAAAACGGAACAAGACAAAAAGGACAAAGAGCAAGAAAAACAAGACGCTCAATCCGTTCAAGACGCAAAAATTGGAATTGCAAACGCTGGTTTAAATGTTTTAGGTGCTATCGCAGAGGAGGGAAGTGCATTATCTAAAGGCGTTGCAGTAGCACAAGCGACAATGAATACTTATCAAGGTATAACGGCAGCGTTAAGTGCTGTTTCAACTGTTCCAGACCCATTAGGACAAGCATTAAAAGTAGCAAATGCAATATCGGTTGGTGTTATGGGATTAATGAATGTTAAAAAGATATTAGCAACAAAGCCAGTAGAAAAAACTGCTCCAAATATTAGTTTGGGAGCTGGAGGAGGAGCACCAGCACCACCAAGTTTTAATTTAGTTGAGGGAAGTGCTGACAATCAAATTGCAAATAGTTTAAATGACCAAAACCAACAACCAGTTAAAGCATTTGTTGTGACAAGTGACGTAACCTCTGGCCAAGAAATGGACAGAAACATTATCGAGAATAGTAGTTTATAACTTTTTTATTATATTAGCAAAGTAATTTTTTGAATAGATTTTAGTTTTTAAACCTCAAGCGTTGGGAAGTGCTTGGGGTTTTTTTATTGCAAAAGTGTAACAATAACCTTTTTTATTTATTATTATGTTATGAAAACATATAGTGCAAATTTCAAAAAAAATTCAAAAGGCGTTTTCGCAATTTCATTAGTAGACGACCCAGCAACACAAGAACACTTTATTGCAATGTCCAAGCCACAAGAGATTAGACTGGCAGATGTAGATAAGGAGCAACGTATTGTTATGGGCTTAGTATTACAACCAGACCAATTAATTTACCGAAATCAAGGAGGTCAAGAGTTTAATATTTACTTTAGTGCTGAAACAATAAAAGAATTATCACAAAACTTTTTACAAAGTGGTTTCCAATTAAATAGCAAATTAGAACATAACGAGTCAATCGAGGGCGTAAGTTTTGTTGAAAGCTGGTTAGTAGAAAATCCTAAAGTAGACAAATCTTATAACTTTGGTTTTGAATATCCAAAAGGATCTTGGATTGCTACAATGAAAGTTGACAATGACGAAATTTGGAACAACTACGTTAAGACTGGAAAAGTAAACGGCTTTTCAGTAGATGCAATGGTAGATTTGCAAGAAATTGAAATGTCAAATAATAATTTAAAGACAGAAGAAATGTCAAACGAAAAAAAATCATTATTGAGCCAAATGGAAGTTTGGTTTACAGAAAACATTTTGACTAAAAAAACTGAAAAGGTTGAAATGGGAGAAGTTAGAAGTGGAGAAATTGTTATCACTTATGACGGAGAAGAATTAGAAGTTGGTATGCCAGTATTCGTAATGAGCGATGAAGAGCGTATTAGCTTACCAGACGGAGACTATCCAACAGAAATGGGGTTAGTAATAGTAAATGACGGAGTAGTATCGGAAATCAGAGCAGAGGGAGACGAAGAAGTTGACAAGAAAGTTGGAGAAGACGAAGAACTTGGATATGGTGGAGAAGACGATATGAAAAAGAAAAAGAAAAAGGAAATGTTAAATGACGATGTAGTAAATGCTATTAAATCAATTTTGGTTAAGTATTCAGAAGATATGAACGCTAAACTTGAAGAAAAATTTAACAATTTCTCGACTGAATTGACTTCTCTAAAAGAAGAAAATGCGAAACTAAAAAGTGAAGTTACTGAATTGAGCAATCAACCAGCATCAAAACCGATAGTTTCAAAACCAGCTACTAAAAAAGTGGCATTAACTAGAAAAGGGCGTTTAAGACAAGCAATTGACAACGCAAAAAATTAATTAATAAAAAGAACATTTAAAATGGAAAATGTAAATTTAGCAACCACTGTAACTGTAGCGTCAAATTACGCTGGAAAAGTTGCTGGTGGAATTATCGGTTGTGCTTTTAAAGAGGCTGACACACTACGTTTAGGATTATTAACAGTAGCTGAAAACGTAAATTACAAATTGAACTTGAGAAAAATCGCTTATACAAGTGGTTTAACTGATTACACTTGTGGCTTTACTCCAGCTGGAGCAGTGACTTTGTCAGAGAAAGTATTGGAGATCAAAAAAATAATGAACCCAATTCAAGTATGTAAAGAAGATTTCAGACAAACTTGGTCAGAAGACCAAATGGGAGCATCGGCATCAAATCCAAATGAGCCAACTGAAATTTTAGACGCTATTCAAACAGAATTGTTAGAGAGTACGGCTGAACAAGTTGACAATGATATTTGGAATGGAAACGGAGCAACTGACGGAGAGTTTGGTGGACTTATCGCACAATTTAACGCTGACGGAAACGTTATTAAAGCTGGAAACGGAATTGTTGCTGGTGGAGCACCAATAACAGAGGCAAATGTTGAGGCTGAACTTAAAAAAGTTTTAGAGGCAGTACCAGTTGCAATCAGAAGAAAAGATTTGACGGTTGCAGTATCTCCAGACGTATTCCAATCATACTGGTTTTATTTAGTATCTAAAGGAATTGCAAATGACGGAAACGCAGAGCCAAAGCAAGTACGTTTCGGACGTTATACTTTAACAGAAGTAAACGGATTAGCTGACAATACAATAGTTGTATTTGAAAAAGCTAATGTTGTTTTTGCTACTGGATTACAATCAGATTTTAACGAACTTTCTTTAGTTGATGAAGATAGCATCGGACTATTAACTGGACAGATAAGAGGGAAAATGGTTTACGGAGCAGCAGTAGGATATTATTGTTCTCAAGATATCGTTTGGTATTTAAGTACGTCAAATTAATTATTAACCATAAAAATAAAATACAATGAGTTGTGATATTAGCCAAGGACGTTTACGTTCGTGTAAAGACGGATTGGGAGGTAACTCCGTATTATATTTATATAATGGTATTAAAGATGCTTTCACTATTACAAGTGGAGAGGCAACTTCAATTAATGCTGGACTGACAGAGGTTTACAAATTTGAATTAGAGGGAGACTTAAATACTCTTGAACAATCTCAAGTTGGAGACCGAAATACTGGAACAGAAGTTAACACTCAAACATTAACAATTTCACTAAAGAAAATTGATGCGTCAACAAACGCACAGTTTAATTTATTAGTAGCTGGATACCCACAAGCAGTTGTGGTTGACAGAAACGGAAACTGGCATTGTTTAGCGTTAGATGACGGAATGGATTTTACAGTTGTTTCAACTACTGGAGGAGCAAAAACCGATATGAATGGATATACCTTAACTGGTGTAGCTACGACTAGAGATTTAGCACCATTAATGGATAGTGCAACACAAACTGCATTTGAGTTATTAGTAGCGTAATTATATAAATAATAATTGACCAAAACCCTATTCAGAAATGTTTAGGGTTTTTTTTATAACAAAAATCTCTTTTTTTTATTATTATGTTATGGTAATAAATCCAAACAATTTAACGCATACAATTAGAGTTGTTCCAAGATACTATCCAACAGATACAATTAATTTATTTTTGTATAACGAGGCTACTCAAGAAACGAGTAATCCTAATGCGACTTACTCTAATGCAGATATATATACTGAAATCACTTTTGATTTTACATTTACGGAAAGCGATAAACATCAAATCAAAATATTAGATAGTAACGATGAGATCGTTTATAGAGGTTTAAGTATTGCAACGAGTCAAGAGCCACAAGAGTATTTAATTACAAAAAATGCGTATTATTATTAAGATATGGACATAAAATTAATAACATTATCAAATTACGTAAGACCAAAGGTTGTAGAAAACAAATCCAGAGGCTATGTGTTAAACGGACACCATAATAGCTTTTATCAGTATATCATTGATAGAAACAACGGAAGTCCAACAAATTCTTCAATAAACAAAACATACAACAGTTTAATCTACGGAGGTGGCTTAACTTATAAGAATGGAATTTACGGAGTTAATGATTGGGCAAAATTACAAACAGTATTAAGACCAGCAGACATTAGAAAAATGGTTGCAGATTTTCAAGTATTTGGAGAGTTTGCGTGTCAAGTTATTCAAACAAAAGGAGGAGACATTTCAAGCATAAAGCATATTCCAAAACAAATGATTGTGCCGAGTATATGCAATGAAGATTATGAGATTGATAGTTATTGGTATTCGAGAAACTGGAGAAAAATAAATCAAAATCCTCCAGAGCAATTCCCAGCTTTTGGTTATAACGCCAATGCTCCAATAAGTATTTATGTTGGAAGTCCTTATACTGTTGGAGATGTATATTTTGCAACACCAGATTATTTAGCTGGAATGCCTTATTGCGAATTTGAGGAGGAACTTGCAAACCTAAATATAAACTCAATTAAAAATGGTTTAAGTGCTGGATATATAATAAATGTACCAAACGGAAAATCACTTACGCCACAAGAAAAAGACGATTTTGAAAGACAAGTAAGAAATCGACTAACCAGAACACCAAACGCATCGCAGTTTATTTTATCTTTCAATGGTGCTGACGTTGAAATAACGGTTACTCCATTACCTCAAAATTCTGCTATACATAAACAATGGGATTGGTTAAGTGGAGAGGCTAAAAATCAGATTATGACGGCTCACAGAGTCATTTCTCCTAGTATTATTGGTTTAAGTACCTCAAGTGGCTTTAGTAGTGTTGCAGAAGAAATGGATATGGCAGAGCGTCAAATGGTAAAGCGAGTAATTCAGCCTAAAAAAGATTTTATGACTGAAAGTTTTGAGCATATAATTTCACAATTCGGAATGAATTTAGATCTTATGTTTAAACCATTAACCGAAGATGAGTTAAAAGAAAGTAGCGAGGAGAACAATACTGATATTGGTCTAAAAAAAAAAGATAGCATTGACGAGTTTATAGAAATGGGAGAAGAAAGTCTTGACGGATATATTCCTATTGATATAAGACGTTGTGACGAGGTTACTTTAACAGAGGGAGTACTTGACGATTACCTTTTGGAAATGACAAAATCTCCAAAGGCAACTCCAGAAAAAAAGAGTAAACAAGATACGAGTTTATTTGCAGTAAGATACCGATACGCTGGAGCACCAAGTCAAAGTAATCAAAGAGAGTTTTGTACAAAGGTTTTAAGTGCAAGAAGATTTTACAGAATAGAAGATTTGGATAAGCAGTCAACTGCAAATTCAAAGTTTGCTCCAAGTGGAGATACTTCATATAATATTTTTCTTTATAAAGGTGGTGTTAACTGTAAACATTGGTTTGAGCGAGTTATTTTCTTAAAAGAAAACAATAAAAGAATAACAGTTACAAAGGCAGTTAAAATGATATTGGAATTAGAGCCAAGCGAAAGAGCAGACGCAAAATGGCAAACTAATCCAAAGCAAGTAGCACAAATTGCAGAGCAACAAAATAATTACTGGAGTCTAACGCCAAATTATCGAGATAGTGGAGTAACACCTCAAAGATTGGCTAAAGATGTTGAGGTTGAATTTGAAAGCTACAATGACTATCCAGAAAGTGCAAAGAATAACGCTCAAAAAGTTTTAGACTGGAGAGAGAAATACGGAACAGAAGTAAAAGGAATGACAAGAGTTGGTTGGGTACGTGCAAATCAATTAGCGAAAGGCAGAAATATTAGTCGTTCAACGATTGCGAGAATGTCAGCATTTCAAAGACACAAAAAAAACGCTGAAGTAAGTGCCGAAAATAAATCGACTCCTTGGAAAGATAAGGGATATGTTGCTTGGTTAGGTTGGGGAGGTACTTCTGGTATCAACTGGGCGTCAAAGAAATTAAAACAAATAGATAAAAAATAGACAAATGGCAGAGTTTTTATTTGTAACACCACAAGAAATCGCAAAGACCACAATATTGGGAGGTAATATTGACCTTGACAAATATGTTTTCTGTATTGCTAACACTCAAATTACTGTATTAGAGGCTCTTTTAGGCACTCAACTATATAATTATATACTAACTAATGCCGAGAACAATACACTCGCTGGAAAGTACCTTGAATTGTATAATAACTATATAAAGCCAATAACTAAAAACCAAGCTTTAGCATCTTATATAGAAATTTCTCCCTTTACGATAGCAAATGGAGGTGCTTTTAAATATACTCCAGAAAATACTCAATTAATGGACAAGGAAGATATTGTAATGTTGAGTCAAAAGTATTCTGGATTGGCTGATATGTATATTATAAGATTTGAAAAGTGGATTTGTAAAAACCCATTGCCAGAATATAAGGTTTGTCAAGAAGAAGTTGACGCAGAAAAAAAGATGCGAACTATTGGAGGCTGGTATTTTGGTAATTCAAATAATTATAACACAAAATTGAATAATAATAATTTATTAGACGATTGTAATTTAGGTTGCGATGAGTAATTGTGATATTTCAAATATAGAAGATAGGATTTGTAAAAATTTACAAGGAGGTATTGATGCGATTTATTTATTTCCTTTTGTAAAATATTCACGTTCTCAAATTAAAACTTTAGGGCAAAAATTAGTACAGTTTCCAACGACTTTTATTTACACTTACTTTAGTCAAGTGTCAGATTTTAGCGAGAATACAAGCATCGAAAGAGGAAATGTGACTTGGACACAGACTTTAAATTTTGAGTTGCTTAAAACTTACGAGGGTAGCGAGGCTTATAAACTCGTAAATAAAGATTATAGAGCGATTTTTATTGATAGAGTTGGCAATATTAGAATACTTGGTTTATATAATGGTTGCGAGGCTACTGTTACCGATACAACTGGTAGCGATAAATCAAGTGCAAATAGTTATCAAATTACAATAACTGCAAAAGAAGATAATCAAGCGTATTATATTGACGCTTTAGATCCAATGTTTCCTATTGATTACGAAAAGAATTACATATTTAACGATGTAGATAAGAATTTTATATTTAACGGAGGAGTTTTAACAAACTACATATTTAACGATTAAAAAATGGCATTAGACAACGAAAAATTAACGGAAAGACCAGCATTAACAAATTCTCAAGAAACTGATTTAATTCACGTAGTAAGAGGGAACTTTAGTTATCAAAAAGAGGCACAAAATTTTAACGCTGGAAGTATATCCTCTTTAAATGATGTTGGAAACGTAAATGTACCAGCACCACAAACTGATAATTATTTATATTTTGATACAAATAATAATGAATGGGTAGCACAACCAATTTTATTAGAAGATTTATTGGACGTTGTTATTGACGAAAATACTCTAGCAGACGGACAAGTAATTGCTTATGATAGTAACGAGGAGGAATGGGTAAATGTAGACCAACAAGCTGGTGTAACAGTCGGTGGAGCAGATACACAAGTCCAGTATAATGATAGTGGCTCTTTAGGTGCTGGAGCATTTTTTACGACTGACAAATCAACTAAAATAGAGGTTACTAACGAAATTGGTATTTTAGGAGACGGAGCGACTGAACAAGGTATTCTTAAATTATATTGCGAAAATGGTAATGCTCACTTTGTAGGTATAAAAGGCCCAAATCACGCTGGAGGCAATAGTTATGAATTGCAACTGCCAAATGCTTTGCCAAATGTAACTAATCAAATATTAGAGTCAAACGCAAGTGGCGAATTAAGTTGGATTAATACTCCGTCTAGTTCAACGTTTACTGGCTTAACAGATACACCAGCAAGTTATGATTGTCAAAATGGGAAAAACGTTAAAGTTGGTTATGGATTACCAAATCCAACTGAATTGATTTTTACTCCAGATTATATGGATTTCGCTTGTAGTGATGAAGATAGCGATTTGGCAGTTGCCAGAGTTTTTACAATGATTTGCAATAGAGATTATCCTTATGTTTCGTCAGTCGAGTTTTCAGTAACAGAAGCTCCAACTGGTGCAAATTTAGAATTTGATGTTTTAAAAAACGGAACAACTGTTTATACTATAACACCAATTATTGACGCTGGAGAAAAACTTACTGCGACTGCAACAACTCAACAAGTAATAAATGGCACTACTTTTAGTTTAGCAATTGGCGATGAATTTCAAGTCAGAATAACACAAGTAGGAAGTACAGATGCTGGAGCTGGTTTAAAAGCTACTATGGTTTATAACAATAGAATATGTACTTAAAATAAAATAATATTATGAATTTTATAAATTCTTATAGATACGTTCAGCCAGTTGTTGCTGGTGGATTTGAGACACGTTGGACAACTACAAGTGTAAATGAAGTAATTGAATTGCCTTATAAGTCTAATGGCACATATACTGGCACGATTGATTGGGGAGACGGAAGTGTCCCAGTCGCAAATACTTACGCAAATAGGTCACACACTTACTCAACTGCTGGAGATTATAATATAATAATTGACGGAGAATGCTCCCATTTTGACACTCAAAGTAATACTACATCTAGGGACAAATTAAAAGAAGTTTTAGGCTTTGGAACTTATACTTTTTCTACTTTAAGAATGCGACAATGTTCAAATCTTATAGGAGGTCCGAATTGTAGAGATACGCCAATTATAAATAGTGGAGACTCTGGATTTATGTTCTATAATAATACGAATATGATTACTTTCCAGCATATAGAAGATTGGGATTGGACAAACGTTCCAAATCCTTTTTGGGCGTTTATGAATTGTCAGCAATTTGTAGGCGATTTATCTAATTGGGATATGAGTAATTGTTTAAACATTTCCTATATGTTTTATAATTGTTACGCTTTAAATTTTGATGCGAGTGGTTGGGATTTGTCAAATTGTACTAGAGTAAATCAATTGTTTTCTGGTATGTATTTGAATTTTAATAGTGACGCTCCATTTGATTTAACAAGCGTAACTAGTAGTGCTTATTCTCTTTTTTATAATTCTCAACAGTTTAACGGAGATTTAACTGGAATGGACACAAGTACACTTACGAGAATGGACAATTTTATAGCACGAACTAGTTTTAATAATTCTAGTATTAACACTTTAGATGTAAGCAGTAACCAAAATTTTAAAGGTTTTTTTACAGACATTCATACTGTAAGTGGAGTTTCATTTAATCAAGACTTAACAAATTGGAATACGTCTAGTGCAACAAATATGGAAACTATGTTTAAAGGCAATGATAATTTTAATGGAGATATAAGTGGCTTTGATACTGGACTTGTTACAACTATGAAAGATATGTTTTCAACTTGTTACATTTTTAATCGTGATATTTCGAGCTGGAATGTTAGCAATGTTGATAATTTTGACAAAATGTTTTATAGTGCAGATGCTTTTAATCAAAATATAAGTAGTTGGAATACTTCTAGTGCAACGAATATGTATAGAATGTTTTATAATTGTAATAATTTTGACCAGCCTATTGGAAGTTGGGACGTTGGAAACGTTACCAATATGGAAAGTATGTTTCAACTTGCTACTGATTTTGACCAAGATTTAAGCAATTGGGATTTATCTTCAATTACTAATATGGCTAAATTTATGGACAATAGAACACACTTGCAATTTAGCTCTGCAAACTATGATAATTTATTGGACGCTTGTGTACAAGGAGGTCAATTAAATGTGACTTTAGGAATGGGAACAATTAAATACACAACGGCTGGACAAACCAGAAGAAATACATTAGTATCAAGAGGCTGGACAATAACAGACGGAGGATTAGTATAAAAAAATAATTATGGCAAACTCAATAGATTTTCCAACGGAAACAAAATGGTTTATAACTTACAATGACGAAGATGTTATTATGAGCTGGGGAGACGTTACACCAGATGAAACTATGACAACTGGGCAACCAGTTTTAACGACTTTTGATAACGAGGAGGATTGGGCAGAGGTTTTAATTGAAAACGGAATAAATCCTTATCCAGAGCCAGAAGATGAAGAAGAAGAAGAACCAGCACCACCAAACCCAGAAGATTTTGAGGAGTAAAATTTTATTAGTAACTGTATTGTTATCAATGATAATAATTGCAATGATTATGGCGAGTAATGGAAAATAAAAACCCTAAATTAATAAAAAACGGAGGCAAAGGCACAAACGTTGGAAATGCTTTGCGTTGGTTAGCTATGACTGGAAAAAAAGTTGCTCCAGAGCTTTTAGAATTAGCTGGAGAAATTACTGGCGTTCAAGGTTTGGCTAAATTAGGGAATGCGATTAGAAGTGACAAAGATCTAAAAAACGCAGATAAAGAATTGTTGCTACTCGAAATGGAAAACGATATGATTGAAATGGTCGAAATGACCAAGAGGTTAAAAATCGACAATGAGCATACAATTACAAGACTTATAAGACCAGTTACTTTCGGTTGTATGTTTATCTTATTTCTTTCAATGGTATTTTTTGACGGAAACATTGGTAGCTTTAAAATAAATCCTTTATATATTCCAGTGATACAATCTTTATTCGGAACAATGACTATATTTTATTTTGGAAGTCGAGGCATTGAAAAGGTTATGAAAACAATTAAAAAAAGTGATTAAAGAAAAAAAATATAAAATGAATATTACAGATATTAAAATGGCTATACTCGGCACGTTGGGTTTATATATAAATTTAAGTGGATTTAACACCTTTATTGCGACACTTACTGGAGTTGTAATACTTGGATATACAATCTCACGTTGGTACTATCTAATCAAAGAAAATAACAAGTCAAAAAAGAAAAAGAAATAATTTCGTATATTGTTGGCTAACAATTTATTATGTCAGAGCAAAATAGGAACACAACAAGATTAAGATTAAAACAAGACGAAGTCGATATTATTCAAGAGTATCGAGGTTTAAAACAAGTAGCCGAACAAAGTGGAGTGCATATTGACGATGTAAAACACGCTTGGCTTAAAAGCGACAATGCTAGTCTATTTGTAAAAAACCCAAATTTTCAGTCAGCAAAAAGAAATCAATTTGTTGAAGATTTAATTAAAGAATTAGATAATTACTCTCCAAAATATCCAGAAATAAAAAGGGAAAAATCTAAAGCTGGACACTTAATGGTTTTAGATCCAGCAGACATTCATATTGGAAAATTATGTACCAGATTAGAAACTGGCCAAGAGTATAACTCGCAGATAGCCGTTAAACGAGTTTTAAAGGGTGTAAGAGGCGTTTTAAAGTCTTCCAATGGTTTTGATATAGATAAGATAAATTTTATCGCTGGAAACGATATTTTACACATCGATACTCCACATCGTAAAACTACTTCTGGAACTCCTCAAGATACGGACGGAATGTGGTATGAAAATTTTTTAATGGCTAAAAAGCTTTATGTCGATGTTTTGGAGATATTAATATCAATTGCTGATGTACATTTTACATTTAATCCAAGTAACCACGATTATATTAGTGGCTTTATGTTGTCACAAACTATTGAGAGCCATTTTAGACATTGCAAGAATATAACTTTTGATACTGGTATTGCTCACAGAAAATATTTTACCTATCATAACAACTTAATCGGTACTACTCACGGAGACGGAGCAAAGATTGGAGACTTGCCAAACTTAATGGCTCACGAGAGTAAGGATTGGTCCAACTGCAAAAAGCGTTATTTTTATACGCATCACGTCCACCACAAAACAAGTAAGGATTTTATAGGTTGCACAGTAGAAAGTTTAAGAAGTCCGAGTACGGCTGACAGTTGGCATCACAGAAACGGATATACTGGAGCAGTTGAGGGCGTTGAGGCATTTATACATCATAAGCAATATGGTCAAATTGCGAGATTGACTCACATTTTCGAGTAGTTTTTTTATTTTTCTTCAAAAAAGTTATCAATATGTTTGGTGGATAACTATATTCTTTCTATATTGCGGTATAATTAGAAACAAAACAAACAAAAACAAAATGGAAAACACTAAAAATCAACAAGTTATGAAAAAAAGTATCAAATTAAACAGTAATCAAGCATTAGACATTATAAGTGCATTATCAATTCGAGCAGATAACTTAGAGGAAGATATTAATGAAAGTTTTTTTCCAGTATGCGAAAGTGACAAAGATGAACTTAAAAGATTGAAGTCAACAATAACTGCCTTAGACTCTACATTTTGGACAAAAGACGGAGAGCTAAAATAATAACTAAAAACAAAACAAAATGAAATACACAAAAGATATCAACTTAACAAATTTCGAATTTTGGTCTGGTGCTGAAGATCATAAATTTACAAATGACGAATTAGAAATGCTGGAGTATACATTTGAAGATCTCTACTATAATACGCCACCTACTGAAACAGAAATAAACGATATGTTTTGGTTTGAGGAACAATTTTTATGCGACTCAATAGGTTTGAAATTTGACGAATACGAAAACAGATAATTAACAATAAAAAAAACAAAACAAAATGATTAAACCAATTAAATTAACAAAAGAGCAGTACATTGAAACTATATTTCAACGCAAAGGAGAGATATTATCAATAGAAGAAAGAAACGATTACTGGACAGTAAATGTAAAACTAAAAAGTACTCTTGTTATTTGTGGAACTTACAACGCATTTACTTTAGTATTTGCAGAGCCAAGTAACGGAAAAGCAAGTTATGTAGCAAGTAATGAAAAAGTCCAAATGTATATGGACGCTGGAATAATTTATTAATCTTAAAAACAAAACAAAATGGTAAAAACAAATTTTAGCAATCAGACAACTGACGCAGTATTGACAGAACACCAATACAGAGTCGAGGCATTACAAAACCGAATTAAAGAATTAGAGGCAAAACTTGAAATTAACAATTTAAACTAAACAAAATGAACAGAGAAAAAGTAGCAGAAATGTATAAGCGTTATAATTTAACGAAAGAAGATGTATTCCAGCACAAACATTATTTAATAATTACTAGAAGTGGAATATCTAAAATAAGTGCGTTAGAGGACATTAAAATAAAATATGAAGCCATAACGTCAACGGCAGAGTTTTGCGTTGTTAAAGCGACTGCAATTAAAGGAGACGAGCAAATAGAAACGTTTGGCTCGGCAAAGTATGGAAAAAAGAGTTGGAATGCTGAAACCAAAAAATATACTGAAACTGGGAATACTTCGAGTTGGTATATATGTGAAATGGCAGAAAAGAGAGCGTTTGCAAGAGCCGTTTTGCAGATATGTAATTTATACGAATTGGGAATATTTGGAGAAGACGAGTCAGAAGAATTTCAAAAAACAAACAAATGAAAACAGAACTAACAGAAATACAAGACCAATTAAGAGTTTATTTATACTCTAATAATCAAGAGGAGATTGATAACGCAGAAGTTTATTTGCGAGGCGTACATAAAAGATACGGAACAGTCGATATTAAACAAATCAAAAATATTATAAAATGAAAAGCCTTGAGGAGATTTTAGAAAATATTACAAGAGTTGTTTCAACTTATGAAAGTGGACAATACAAAGATCTAAACCAGATGCAAAGAATATTAAGTACAAATATGTTTTTTCTGGCACAAAAGCAAGTTGAATACCACCAGAAGTTTAACGCTGAATATCACTTGCATAAATCGACTGTAAATGCTCAAAAGCAAAAATACGCAGAGCAAGTTGTTCCAGAGCTTTATATGTGCCGAAAGATAATGGACGCATCAAAAAACGTTGCAATATCAATGCACCTTGAATTAAAAATGAATTAATGAAAAAACTAAAAGGAGTTGACGGAAAACTTGACATCGCTTGGAGTAAATTGGTCAAATTACGTGCTGGAAACAAATGCGAATATTGTGGCAAAACAAGTTATCTTAATTCACATCATATTTACTCTAGAAGTAAAAGGAGCGTCCGTTGGGACGTAAAAAACGGAATTTGCTTATGCGTTGGACATCACACTTTTAGCAGTACATTTTCAGCACACAAAACGCCATTGGAGTTTATTAAATGGCTGGAAAATTACAAAGGAACTGATTATATAGATAATCTTACTTTAAAAGCAAATAGTATAAGTAAATTGCATAAATTTGAAAAAGAAGAATTACTAAAACATTTAAACAATCAAATAATTAAATATGAACAAGACATTAATAAATCTTAAAAACCATTTAGACCAAGAGGCTGGAGTTGATATTTCAACTAGGAGCAGACATAGACCAATAGTTTTATTTAGAGTATTATTTTATAAATTAGCTTTAGATCTAACAAGCGAAAGCACAATAAAAATTGCTAAAGTTGTTGACCGAGACCATTCAACTATTATACATTCAAGAAATAATACTTTTGAATATATGATGAGTTTGGAGAAATATAGAAATTTATATAAAAAATATATGGCTCTTTACAATACGGAAGTTATAGACTTTACAGACGAGGAGAGCATTGAAATTCAAAGATTGACAAACCAATTAAATAAGCAATTAGATAATGTCGCAGAGCTTGAAAGAATTGTTAATAGTATGTCTGGAGGCTTAACTAAAAACGAAAAAGAATATAGAACACTAACCAAAGAGCAAAAAATGGATTATGACGAAAGAGCTGGATTGTTTTTAAAAAGCCTTAAATGGAAAAAACAAAATCAAAAAGGAGAGGTTATTAATTGTGGCAATAATGTTACAGACGCAAGAGGTGTATTATAATGAATTGGGAATTAACAATACAATTTCATTATCCACACGATAGATTTTTGGTAGGTTGGGAAGTTATACAGCCTACTGAACAATTTAATTACAGAACAATATGTATATATTTATTTATTGTAACTTTGACGCTCGATTTTTAAACAAAACAAATGAATGTACTTGAACTTTTTGCTGGTAGCAGAAGTATTGGAAATGAATGCGATAAATTAAATTATAATATTTTTTCTTCTGATATTAATGCATTTGATAAAATTGACTATGTTACCGATATTAATAGCTTTGATGTTTTAAAAGTGCCGTTTACTCCAGATATAATTTGGGCGTCTCCTCCTTGTACTTATTTTTCGGTTGCAAGTATTGGTAAACATTGGAATAAAAACCATACTCCAAAATCAGATAACGCATTGAAAGGAGTTAAATATGTAAACTCAACTTTAAAAATTATAAATTATTTTTTAAACATAAATTCAAATTTATTTTTTTATATTGAAAATCCAAGAGGTAAATTGAGAAAATTAGATGTTGTAAAAGGTATTCCAAGAACTACTGTTTGGTATTGTAAATACGGAGATACAAGAGCAAAACCAACTGATATTTGGAGTAATAATATTTATAATCCTTTGTTTAATCCTAAAGGCTGGAAACCAAGATCTAAATGTTTTAATGGCAATATTAAATGTCATCACGAAGACGCACCAAGAGGAGCAAGAACTGGGACACAAGGTTTAAAAGATAATTACAATAGGTCAAAAATACCTTATTTACTTTGCAAAGAAATTTTAACAAACAAAACAAATGAATGAAACACCAAACTATTATGCTATTTTACCAGCAAAGGTAAGATATGACAACCGACTGAAACCTAACGAGAAACTTTTATACGCTGAAATAACGGCATTGACTAATAAAACTGGAAAATGTTTTGCCTCCAATAGCTATTTTGCAAAGCTTTATGACGTAACAACTCAAAGCGTAAGCAATTGGATAAGTAATTTAGTTAAATATGGCTATGTAAACAGAGAAATTATTTATAAAGAGGGTAGTAAAGAAATTCTTAATAGGTATATAACAATTATTATAGAGGGTATAAAAGAAAACTTTAAAGATAATAGTATAAATAATAATAATATATATATATCTCCAGAGCCAGAATTTGAAAAAATAGATGTTCACGAAATAAAATATGGCAAAGAGGGTTACAGTGAAAAAGAGTTTTTAAAACACTGGAAAGAATTAAGTCCAAAATCATATATTTTAAAATTAGCAGAGCATCAACACAAGGCATTTAAAAAACTTTGTATATCTTACGGCAAACAAAACATTATTCAAGCCTTAAAAGGCTTTTATATGCAAAAAAACAAATTACCAATCACACTTGAAACACCAGATCATTTTTTAAAGGAAGAAAGTTTCCAAAAATATTATTCAGCATACAAATCAAAAACCCAATTATATGACAAAACAAATAATCGATAATTACGAAATAGATTATCAGAAGAAAACACCAGCTTTAGATTTTGAAAACACTATTGTAAATCTAAACGAGAAAATTAAAAAGCCACCAATTATTTTAAGTTGTGGACGCAACAATTATAACAACAATCCAATAAAAGTTATGAGCGAGGGCAATTTATCAATGATAATGGGAGAAGAAAAAAGTCGAAAATCATTTTTAAAGAGTTTAATTGAGGCATCAATCGTTGGAGGTAGGTCAAATAATTATACTAATGACTTATTAGTTGGACATTTAAACCCAAATAAATATATATTTTCAATAGATACGGAGCAAAGTGCTTACGATGTTTGGTTAAATGGTAAAAGAGTCCCAGAAATGGCTGGAGGATTTCCAACTGTATATAAAATGTTTAAGTGGAGAGAAAAAAGTATTGACGAAAGACTTGAATTGCTACATTATTTATTTATGGAGAGCGAATACAAAGACGATTTAGGTTTTGTTATGCTGGACGGATTTGTTGATTTTATAAAAGACTTTAACAGTCAGCACGAATGCTCTGAATTTATTGGTTTACTAATGAAATACAGTAGTTTAACTAAATGTCATATTTCTGGAGTTGTCCACGTAAATCCAAATAGCCAAAAGTCAAGAGGTCATTTGGGAACTATGCTCCAGCAAAAATGTGAAAATGTAATTTTAGTTAAAGACGAGGGAGAATTTTCAAGCGTAAAATGTAGGAGGTCAAGAGGCGATATGAAATTTGCAGATTTCACAATAAGAATAAATAATGACTGGCTACCATATATCAGCGAGGACACAATTGACGATAATTTAAAAACAATGTTTACATAATGACAAGACAAGACATAAATCAATTAATGAATGCTAGAAACGTTGGCAGAAAAATGAATGTTCAAGACGAGATAGCTTTAAAAAATATTATAAAATATTATAATAAAATACAAGATCCAATCATTGATAAAAATTTACTATTCGCAAAATTATTTATAGGCTATTTTAAGAGCGAAATAATAAGAACAGAGGGAAACTATAAATTATCTATTGATAACATACTACGCAATCTTAAAATAAGTCTGGAGGAGAGTTATTATCTTTTTGCTATCGAATTAAAACAGATTGAAATACATAATATAAAACCAGAGATTAAAGAGTACGAAGAAATAATGGAAAAATTCAAAGACGAGAAGATAATTAATAGACTTAAAAACTTGATACAAGAAATAATTACTGATTATTAAATAAAAAAAGTTATCAATACTTTTGGTTTATAACTATTTAAGTTATAAATTGCGGTATGCTTAACAAAGAAAAGCACAAAACAAAACTTAAAACACTAAAAATCAACAAATTATGAAAACTACACACATCGGACTTGTAAAAATCGAAGACAACAAAATTACAAGAATTAAATATATGGAGTCTAAATTTGAGAGAGAATTAGGAGACACTATGCGAATAGAGGGCGTACCGATGCGAGTTGCAGTTATTGGCGACTCCAGAAATGCAGTAATTGATACGCTGAATGGCTTTATAAAAAAACAAAATTCAATAATTAGACGCCAGAATAAAATTGCTAATGCACAGTCAAATGCAAGAGTAAATGCTATTTTTAATAAAATAGTTTCGGACGCATTATCATTCTAAAATTAACTATAAAAAAACAAAACAAAATGGGAACATTATTTCAAATGCAAGGTAGAAGTGGAAGATTAGTACAAGTCAACCTTAATCAAGAAAACATTAAAGAAAAATTATATTATTGGTTAAAAGAAATGCACAACGAGATTTTTTGGGACATTGAAATGCAAGAGGGTGGAAGTGTAGAATTATGTAACCGAATTGACGGAGATATAATTGTTTTTTCTGGAGACAATGGAATTTTTGAAATGGAAGAAGTAATAGTGCAAACAGTATAAAAATTAATAATTTAAAACAAAACAAAATGAGAAAATTACCAAAGTACAAGCAAAATTTAACAATTCAAGGAAACAACGTTTGGTCTTACACAACTATTGTGGCTAAAATAGACGGAAACAATTTGCATCAGCTAGGCTGGTGGAGTGTTACAACTCAAAAACATATTAACTATGTAGCGAGTTATTTAGGACTTAATTTAATTAAAGATAACGAGTAATGAGAAAATCAAAAAAAGAAAGTATCGGAGCGAAAGTTGGAAGATTTTCCAAGAAACTAACAAAGTGGTTTTTAATCTTTGCATTATGCTACTTTGCATTCAGAGTATTTGCATCAATTTTATTTAACGTATAATTATGAGCTGGGACGATTTTTTAAATCCACACGAACAATCAGAGTATGAATGTTCAGAATGTGGAGTAGCAATGGAAAAAGATAAGGGCGTATGCTCTGGAACTTGTTTTGAAGCCTCTTTATTATGAAAGAAGAAGATATTATAAATAAAAATATGCAATGGAGAATATGCGATTGCTGGTTAAATGTTGGCAGTTGCTTATGTGAAATAGAAACCAATAAAACAGAATAAAATGGAAAAATTAATTAAATGTATTGAAACAAGAGAAGATTATTTTATGCTAATTATTAAAGAAATAAATCTTGGAGAATTTGAGAAAAGCGAGTTAAGAGAAATCATAGAAAAAATTGACAATGAAATTTAAGAACTTAAAAGTATCATTCACAATAAATATTTCAGAGCAAGATTTTATCCAAGCCGAGAAATTTTTATATGACAATTTTGACGTTAGAGATTTTAGAATTTTACCGAATACTGAAAACCTATATGAAACAGACAAAGCTTTTCAAAAACTTATTAGCGAGAAACGAAAAGCCTCCAGAGTAATAGATGAGTATATAAATAAACATCACGATAAATTATGACTCTAAAAGACAAAATAAAACAAAAAGAGCAAGTTGTTGCCGATTGGCTTAATACTCGATTTAAACTAAATGTTAAATTAGTAGAAGATAAATTTAGTACTTACGATCTTGAGGACGAAAAACATATTATTGAAATAAAGCATCGTTTCGGAAAAGTTTATGCCACCAAATTAATTGAAAGTATGAAGTTGTCAGTAAACTATCAAAAGTCACAATTAAAAAATAAAAAATTTATTTATATTGTAATGGACGAAAACGGATTGACTGCATTTAATATAACAGAAAAAATAAACGAAATAATAAGGTTGCCAGAGTATAATAAATTAATGGAGCATAATCATTATTACACTAAAACAAAAATATTTAAACTGCATCGAAACTTACCAAAAGGTTTAGCGTCTTTGCTGGAAGTAAAAATTTAATTTAAAAACAAAACAAATGGAAAGAAGTACAACAATTATGAAAATTGCATTTAGAATTTATGACAAATGCGTAACTGAATTAACAGACGAAGAAAAGACTCACGTAAATGATATATATGAGGATTTTTATTAAAAAATAAATTATGAAAACATACTTTAAAGAAAGTGAATTTGATAGTCCAGATTTAAAAGGCTCTGGAAGTAAAATGAAAGCAGAGTTATTAGCTAAATTAAATATGGCACGGCACAACGCTGGTATTCCATTTAAAATAAATAGTGGATATAGAACACCTAAACATAATAAAAAGGTCGGAGGAGCGTCTCAATCAAGTCATTTGAAAGGTTTAGCAGTTGACATAGCTTGTAATTATAGCACAGACAGATTTATAATAGTTAATGCTTTATTAGATGCTGGAATAAATCGCATTGGAATAGCAAAGACTTTTATACATTGTGACGTTGACTGCGACAAACACGAAAACGTTATTTGGGTTTATTAATATGTTTATAAAAATTAGTAAAATATAATGAGATTAAACATAGCAAATTTTATATTTGAAGTATAAATCTTCACGATAGTAGATTTGTTTTGTTTTGTTTTAAGACGCTTAAACCTCTAAAGTTTAGGCGTTTTTGTTTTGTTAATAACTTTTAACTAAATTTGAACAAGTCAGATAAAATGCTCAAGGAGTTAGCAAAAAACGATAGCAAGTGGAGAGAAATGGCTTATTACATTTGTAATAGGGACAAACAACTAGCTGACGATATTACTCAAGAAATGTATTTTTTGGTAATGGAAAAACAAAACGTAACGGCTGGATATATATTTACAACTCTTAAAAACCTTTTTCGATCCAAAATGAATAAGGCAAAAAAAGAGCCAGTTAGTTTAGAGAGTTTTTATTATATAGAAGACAATACTAAACAATTTGAGCCGACAGACGCAGAGCAAAAGATATTAGACAAGGCACAAAATATTAAATGGCATAGGCTGGAATTTATTAAGGAAAGTTACGACCGAAGTAATAGAGAAATTGCAGAGACATACGACATAAATTATGGCTTTGTATTTAGAGAAACAAAATTAGGCATTCAAGAAATATTAGACGAAGATTATTATAAATATCAAAACAGTAAATTAAAATGGCAAAAAAACAAGTAAGGAAGAAAAAAGAAACAAAGGTAAAAGTTACTCCAGCTGGTCTAGGCGATGTTGTAGAAAACGTATTGGATAGTAAACCAATTAAACCATTGACCAAAGCAATTAAAAAAGTCATATTTAAAGATAATGACGATTGTGGTTGTGAGGAGCGTAAACAAAAACTAAATAAATTGTTTCCAATAAGACGCAAACCAGTTAGATGCTTTACAGAAGATCTATATAAAAGATATTCAAATTATATTAAGAATAGAACTTTAAAGCTTTGGAATGACAAAGAGATTGATTTACTAATTGAGTCTTATGCTTATATATTTGCGACACAATACCAAAAAACAGACTTATGTAAAAACTGCAATGGAAGTGGTAAATTACTTTTAAAGATGAGCAACGAATTAGACAAAGTACATTCTAGTTATGAAAGCTAAAAATTATACAACTAAACAAAGGTTATCAGTATTGGAAACAGTAGTATCAAAACTATATGTTAAGATTACAGAAATGGACGAAGAATTAAAACAATGTAAAAATGAAAAAACACACAAAAGCTAAAATTAACGAAATTAAAAGCAATGAGTTAAATCCTCGTTGGATAAAAGACTCTAAATTTGAAAAACTTGTTAAATCAATTAATGAGTTTCCAGAAATGTTAGAGTTAAGACCAATAGTTGTAGATGAAAATATGACGATACTTGGTGGTAATATGCGATACAAGGCTTGTGTTGAGGCTGGACTTAAAGAAATACCAATAATTATAGCAAATAAATTAAGCGAAACTCAAAAGAAAGAGTTTATAATAAAAGACAATATTGGTTTTGGAGAATGGGATTGGGATATACTTTCAAATGAATGGAATGTTGATGAATTAAATAATTGGAGCTTAGATGTTCCAAAATGGGAAGATGTCTCGTTTAATACTGAAATAGAAGATACTGGAGAATATGATTACCCAGAAGATAAAATTATACAGTCCCACGTTAAAATGGTACAATTATTTTTAAATACAGAAACAGAGCCGAATTTTAGAAAGTGGGAAGAACATTTAAGAAATATTTTAGGAACTGATAATTTAACAGACACTATATATAAAAGTATAGAAAAATTATATAATGAAACCCAAGATTAAAGAACATTATATATCTCCTAAATTAACAGATGAACAAGCCAAAAAACTTGCTGGAACTTTATTAGATGAAAAAGATTACAATTTATTAGTTACTTATGATGCTGATATTTATTGTGAGGAAACAAATATATGTATTGCTAAATTTCGTAAAAAAGTTATACCAGCAAACATAGTTAAAAATGCATACGAAAATTTAAAAGGTGCATCTACAATTTCAAGTAATAGATTAATTGGCTCTGGAGAGCCAAGCAAAAAAAGAATAAAATCAGACGGAACAATTAGTAATACAAACATTGTAAAACAAGTCAATAGTGGTATAATAGGATATTTTGATAGAAACCCAAGATTTCCGTATTGCAGACAAACTGCCTTTAATGAAAAACAATTTAACAAGTTTAAAAAAGCCTATGCAATAATTAATTTTGTTGATAAGGCTTATGCAAAGCTAATGCCAGAACATTATAAATTACAAAGAGAGGAGGCTGACAAAACCTCTAAAGATTTTGTAATTACAAATACTGCATTTACAACAGTTACAGTTAATAGTAATTGGCAAACGGCAGTACATACTGACGCTGGAGATTTTGAAAATGGTTTTGGTAATTTAGTTGCTTTAAGAAATGGGAGATATACTGGAGGTTATTTTGTTGTTCCAAAGTGGGGAGTTGCTTTTGATTTACAACAATGCGATTTGCTTTTGGTAGACGTTCATCAATGGCACGGAAACACACCTATAAATTTAATTGACGAAGATGCTAAAAGAATAAGCCTTGTAATGTATTATCGTAAAAATATGATAAGTTGCGGAACTGCAAGAGAAGAAATCGAAATTGCGAAAAATAGAAAAATAGGAACAAAGCTTAACTAATATGAATTTAAGTTTTAGAGAATTTTCAAAACAAATTATTGAGTCTGGAGACATAGACCCAGATTACATATTAATTAGAGAAAAATGTGAGGAGTTAGGTTGGAATAAAAAACAGATGTTTAATTGGTTTTTACACAAACTGGTTATATATGATAGTTACTCTGAATTACAAGTTATAACAAAACAGAAAAAAATTGAGAATGTTAAGTACGGAACAGAAAGAAGAAAGTCAAAACGTTTTGCTACTGAATATTTAAACAATATAAAAAAAGCATTTGCGTTTACTGATATTGATAAGTTTTTTAGCAGAGAGGGAAAAGTTGTTTTCAATCAAATAAAAACAATTAAAGGATTTGGATCTTGGGCGAGTTGGAAGTTTATGGATTTAATTAGTTGTTGTTATGGAATAGATGTTGATTTTGATAGTATTGATTTTAGACAAGCATATACTTTTCCGTTAAAAGGTTTGCTAATGATAAACGACTATCCAGAAGATGTAAAAATCCTAAACGATACAAAGCTATATAATAAATTAATTTATAATGCTTATGATATGCTCAACGGATTGGAAAATTTAAAATCTCCACATAATAATAATAAAGGTTTAAGAATAAACGAAGTTGAAACTCTATTATGTAAATATCATTCTTATAAACATAATAAATATAAAGTTGGACAAGATATAATTCATTTATCTAAAAGAGGTAAAGAATGTATAATATAGTTGGAGCTGGATTGTGTGGAAGTATGTTAGCCAAAGAGTTTGATAACATCGGAATTGAATATAGAATATTTGATGCAAAATTACCTTTCTCTGCATCAATTATATCAGAAAATTTGTTTAGTGATACTTGGCTAAAAGATGTTTCATATATAAAGCAATCGTTAGACTTTATTCATAATAATTATCAAGTAGAAAAAAGAACATTTATAGGATCTAAAATAACAAAAGAATTATATCATTTACCTATTCCAAATGTTTTAAGGTTTGATTACATAAACGAGAAAGTTATTGAGGCTACAAAAGAGGGAGTTTTAACAACGAATGGTTTTTATAAAGGAGTTAATATAATATGTGCTGGTTTTCTTGCTAAAAAGCTATTTAAACTCCCTTATTTAGACGCATTAACTGGACACGGATTTTTTATTAAACATAAAAAGATTGATGATTATATAAATACTTATAGACCATATACTCACGAAAAAATAATGAATTGGCACGATAAAACAATTTGGTATGGAGACAGTACGGCAATAAGACACAATAATTATATGAAAAAACGTAAAGAATACGTACAAGCCAGTTTGAAAAGATTAAAAGGACACGGACTTGAATATAATAAAATAGTATTCGGAGCAAGACCAATGAACACTAAAGATAAAAAAAATGGTCTATTAGTTAAAATTAATGAAAACAACATTATAATTAATGGAGGTTGGAAAGACGGACTTGTTATTTATCCATATCTTATAAAAAAATTACATAAATGGCTAAAATAATTGCACTTGGAGGAGTACCAGCAACTGGAAAAACTACTATGATGCGAGAAATCATAAAAAACTATTTACCTTTAAAAACTTTTAAGTATAAATTGGTCAGAGGTCTATATAACAATAAATCTAATATTTATATTATAGGAATATATGACAACTCTTTATTTAGTGGAACAGACAAATTAAGTATGGCAGTACAACCAGACTTTTTAGAACTCGTAAATAAGATTTCAGATGCTACATTTATATTTGAGGGAGATAGATTATTTAATAGTAGTTTATTTAGTAAAGTTGATTGCGATATATTTGTTTTAAAAGTAGATGAAGATATTATTGAAAAAAGGCATATTGATAGGAAAGATAACCAGACAGAAAAATTTAAAAAATCTAAACAAACAAAGATCCAAAACATAATTGAAAAACATAAGCCTATAATCTTAAATAATAACAATAAAAAAGAAAGTCAAAAGAATTTAGAATTAATATTAAACACCATAAAAAATGAACAAAACTGAACAACATAAAAAAGCAGTTATTGATGCGTTGGAAAAATCATTAGGAGTTGTAACAACGGCTTGTAAAAATGCTGGAGTCGGCAGAACTCAATTTTATACTTGGTTGAAAGAAGACGAGGAGTTTTCAAAGCAAGTTAAAGACATTGGAAATGTAGCTTTAGACTTTGCAGAGAGCCAATTACATAAACAGATAAAAGACGGCAGTACAAGTGCAACAATATTCTATTTAAAAACCAAAGGAAAGAAACGAGGCTATATTGAGAAAATAGAAGTTGACCAAGAAACAAAAATGGAAGTAAGTGGATTTAATATAAAAGACTTAATCAAGTTTGATACAACTGAATGATAAATTTAAACCTTTATTTAAAAATGATACAAGGTTTTTTATAGTTACTGGAGGGCGAGGAGCAACAAAATCATTCTCGGTCAACACTTTTATTGCTTTATTAAGCCTTGAGAAAAGCCATAAGGTGCTTTTTACGAGACAAACACTATCTTCAGCACACGTCAGCATTATTCCAGAATTTAAAGAGAAAATAGAGCTATTAAATTTGCAATCTGTTTTTGACATTAACAGAACAACAATACAAAACAGAGCGTCTGGAAGTGAAATTATATTTAAAGGCTTAAAGACATCTTCTGGAGATCAAACGGCATCGCTTAAATCTTTGCAAGGAATAACAACTTGGATATTAGACGAGGCAGAAGAAATGATTGACGAGAAACTATTTGATAAAATAAACTTATCATTAAGAACAAAGGGAACACAAAACAGAGTTATTTTAATACTCAATCCAGCTACAAAGGAACATTGGATTTATAAACGATTTTTTGAAGATGCTGGAGTCCAAGCTGGTTGGAATGGTCAAAAAAATAACGTTACTTATATTCACACTACTTATTTAGATAATATAAAACATTTAGACCAATCTTTTTTAGATGAGGTTGAAAGAATGAAAACAAAAAACCCTAGCAAATATGAGCATATAATAAACGGCTCTTGGTTAGAAAAAGCAGAGGGCGTTGTTTTCACGAATTGGGAATATGGAGAGTTTAATCCTAAAGGAATACAAACTATATTTGGTCAAGATTACGGCTTTAGTATAGATCCAACAACGCTTATTGAAGTGGCTATTGATAAAAGAGATAAAATAATTTGGGTAAAAGAGCATTTATATAAAGCAAAACTAACTACAAGCCAGATAGCAGAAATAAATAAATCTTGTGCTGGTAATAGTTTAATTATTGGAGATAGTGCCGAGCCAAGACTTATTCAAGAGTTAAATAATCAAGGCAATAATGTAATGGGAGCAATGAAAGGTCAAGGCTCAATATCGTTAGGAATTAGTTTGCTATTGGATTATAAATTAATCGTTGAGGTTAACAGTACAAATATTGCAAAGGAGTTAAACAACTTTACCTATGCAGACAAAAAAAGCAAATTATTTGTTGACGATTTTAACCATACGATTGACCCATTGCGATACGTTGCCTCTTATGTTTTAGGTAATCAATTCGGAATAGAAATAAGATAAATAACAAAAACTTTAAAATTTTATTATTAGTATATGAAAGTCAAAGTAACATTACCAGAAAACAATAGCGATATTACATTATTGCAGTTTCAGAAGTACGAAAAGTTGACAAAGAAAAAAGGTTTAACCAGCAGAGAGTTTACGGCACGAGTAGTTAGTATATTTAGCAATTTAGATTATCATAGTTTAGACGGAGTTAAGCTGACAGATTACGAGGATATTGTTTCTCAAATAACGACTGCATTAAATACGGAGGTTAAATTTAAAAACAGATTTTATCTTGACGGAGTGGAATATGGTTTTATTCCAAACCTTAACGATATTACAACGGCTGAATATGTGGATTTGGTTGAATACGGAACAGAGCCAGAAACACTAAATAAAGTAATGGCGATATTATTTAGACGAATAACGAATGAAGATGCTTTTGGTAATTATAGAATTGAAAAATATTCTGGTACTGCATTGAGTGGCGAGGTTATGAAACAAGCTACAATGAATATCGTAAATGGTGCGTTGGTTTTTTTTTCGAGTTTATCGAAAGAATTAAGAATAGCTATCCAGAAATATACGAGCGAGGTAATAGCGAGGGAAATAAAACATCAAGATACTTTGAAAAATGGGGTTGGTATGCAACAATAAGTTTATTGGCAGATGACAACATACTAAATATGAAAAAAGTGTTTAAAATACCAGTACACGAATTGCATATATTTTTGGCACATAAATTTGATAAAATGACGCAAGAGGAAAAATTAAGACGAGGCAGTAACGCAATAGAATTATAAATGAATCAGTATACCGAATTATTAAGATATTTAAGACAAAGACTTGAGGAGAGCGAGTTTATTAACACCATAACAACTGGTCAAGATATTGATATTAACAGAGCAAATATTTTTCCTTTGGCTAATATCGAAATAAACAATGCAGTTTTTACCAGCAACGCAACTATTCAGTTTTCAGTCCAGATACAATGTTTAGATCTTAGAGACATAAACAAGGAGATAGTAAACGATAAGTTTTATGAGAATGATAATGCAGTTGACAATTGGAACAATACACTTTCAGCTTTAAATGGCGTTTGGGTCAAAGCACACAGAGGATTTGTAAATATGGATATTACGGCTAGTGACAGTCCAAGTATTACAAAAATAGAATTGGCTAATGAAAATTTATTGGACGGCTGGGAGTTAGATTTTAATGTTGAATTACCTACAAATCAAATAAGTATTTGCGAGGATTATTTAGCTCAAGAAACAAGAGAATTAATATTACAAGAAAATAATGCAAAAATAGAAATCTAATGGCAAATTTAAAAATATCAGAATTACCACAAGCGTCCACTTTACAAGGCACAGAAGAATTGGCAGTAGTGCAAGGAGGCACAACTAAAAAAAGTACGTTAAATGACGTAAGAACTTACGCATCAAGAAACTATATAACACCTACTAGCATAACAGTTGCTAAAGATGAAGTAGTAAACCTCAACGATGCTACTTACCAGTTTGCAGATATGATACGTTTAAGTTGGAATGGCTCAAATGGAACTATGACTTTAAACCTACCAGATGCAACGGACAGTATAAACGTAAATAGAGTAATAAGATTTATTTCAAATGGTGGATTTGCAACCTCAACAAGAGTAAATCTAACACCGATTTTAGGACAGACTTTAGACGGAGATACTGACGCTTATGTTATAAATAAAGAATTTGAGGGAATACAAGTTTGGAGTGACGGAGTAGAATGGTTTATCATACAGAAAAAGGCATCTTAAATGGCGTTAATTGACTATATAAATACTTTTGGTACTAATGTACTAGACAAGGCAAAATCTAATCTTACAAAAGAGGATAAAGGAGGAGGTGCTTTAGAAGAAAGTTTAAGTTATAAAGTTAATGTAAGTAAAAACAGTTTTCAACTTGATATATATGCAGAGAATTATTGGAAATATGTTGATTATGGAGTTAAAGGAGTTGGAGGCACAAAAGCAAATGGCGATAATTGGAAAGTTAAAAGA
>Ga0181389_1000080_pt1 | contig 33347 bp, 51 predicted proteins | sample 12SPOviralmetaG_FD_130121 | JGI IMG/M metagenome (GOLD analysis project Ga0181389, IMG submission 130121) | Marine viral communities from the oligotrophic San Pedro Time Series (SPOT) site, San Pedro Channel, CA, USA - 12 SPOT_SRF_2010-06-29 | ecosystem: Environmental > Aquatic > Marine > Strait...
CTCATCATGAGTTGCCCACATCCCATTTGGTTTAGCATGTACGATGTTATCCTTTAGCGTTAATAGTGAACCTGCGTTCACCTTTTTAGGTTCTTTTGTTAGTGTAGTTGTCATAAGTGTAAGAGTCCGAGTATAGTTAAATTAGGCATATCCTTTTCCTTCCCATAGTTCTTGTGTTTTATCTTGTTTAGGTTTGATACGGGCATGCACCCATATCGCTTTATCCAGTTCCAATGGGGACATATTGCGTCTAACGCATTCTGCTAAGAATGCATCTTCCCACCTCTGATAAGTCTCCCACTTAGAAATACTCTGAGTAGGTACATCCTTATAATTCTTAGGAGGTGTAACATTTGTCCCATTAAATCGCTCATCCCCGCCCAACCACTTCAGTATATATGTATCGAGCACAGCACACGGCTCATGAAATACATGCATCTGAAATAATCTCGCAGTCTTCAGCCCCCAACCTGGTAATTTTGTGTATACCCTTGGGTCAAGGTCAGGTTGTCCAAAACCACGCTCCTCATAAAACTTCGCAGTTTCATACAAGCTAGGTGCAAGTAATGACCACTTACCAAGCTTAGTAGCCTTAATAGCCTCAGTAAGACCATCAATGCCTGACCTGAGGAAATATCCAAATGGTGTGTCGTCCTCGCCCGTGTTAGCTGATAGGAAGGCAATCAATTCATCTAGCTTAGTAGCCTGTTGATGACTATTCTTGCCAGCACATGACGGGCAGAATGCCATGAACCTTTGCGTGGCATCTACCTCTACACTAGCAGATAGATACCTACCCAATTCGGGCTTATATGGAAATTGAGCAACAAGTTCTCGGTCAGTATCCATATGTATTTCTCCATCCCTACGCTCAATACCTGAGCCAAAGATGGATTGTTGTAAGTCGTCCGGGTTAATCTTCATGTTAGTTTGTATCCGTTTCTTTTACTCATTGGTGAATCAGCGTATTTCTTCGCAAGTGGAGTGGTTTGAAAGAATGCACACAATGTCGCCTCATTTGCATACACAGTTGGTGTTGCAGGCTTCCCACTACGAGTACCACCACAGATAAGGATATCGCCTCTATCTAGGTCAATATCAGCAGTAGCACCACCAAACATAGGCGAACCAGCATGTGGAGGTAGTGGGCATGTCTCCATTTGACTATGCTTAAATACCTGATCAGCGAAATCTCGCTCATATTTGAAGTCCCAATGAACTGCAGACCATTTATCAATTGACCCACCTGACCAATAGCTACTGATCTGCTTTGAGTCGGTCTCCATGACTATGCATGAGCGTTTCCGGTTGTTAGGCATACCGAGTTTAATTGCACGCTCAAGTTCAAGATGCGTGCCATCTAATTTAGTTATCATACTTTCTTTCTACTGACCTAAATAATTAGGTCATTTTTATGTGTTGTTGTTACCATGAGGAGACCATTCTGTACAGCCTCTTCAATTAAAAGCATATTTGCGTTCCTCTTTTCGACCGATTCTCTCGGTCGCCCTCCATATCCATGTGCTTCCACTAAGCGTTTATATACAACATGAGAGAAGTTATTACCCATAGACACACTAGCATTCTGTTCAAAGTGTAGCGGTATATGATTAGTTGTTAGTAGTATTTTCATGGTGCGTGTTGCGTTGATAGGAAGCGTTAAGCTGCTACTTTCCTTCTAAGGCGACGACCAAAGGCAACCTTATCACCCTTACGAATGCCACCGAATTTTGATGCGTAGTTGCACCCTCTATTCTTACCAGGAAACCAACCATCGCTATCTTTGGCAGTTTTAGTTTTATTTGAACCAAATGCACCTATTGTAAGTGCCCGTGAATTTTTTTGTGATTTTGTCATATTGATGTGTGTGTTATGTGTTGAAAGAAAATGTTCCTGCTTTTATGTGATTACAGGAAGGGCGTTAAAAATAACCAGAGTAGAAAGTACAAAAACTCCGTCACAATACCCATGTGTTTCTAACCTAAAAAGTCAGACAGGAGTTGCCCACAGATAGCATTGCAAGTCTTGTATTCAAGGCTTTCGCTAACAGCCATAGAACCCTTGCTCGTGGCACATTCCCGGTGATTAGTCGGTGGGTTTGTGCTTATGCTTGAATCCCACTTCAAGCCTCCTGTCTTATTTAACTCATCTTCACCCCTACATTCAGTCTCGTGCTCATCGGACTTTTTTGGGAATCGTTGTGTTAAAGTGTAAAAAATCTAAGGGAAAGAGATTAATGTGTGTCCCTTGCACACTAAGCATGGGTTCATCGACTACAATGTAGCTACATGCTCGGCTCGTGTATTTGTAACACCCACGAGGGTGATGACTGGTATTTATTGCTATGTCGGCTTACATCACGCCTCTCAGTTGGCGTGGGCATAAGAAAGTTGTAATTTTTGGGCATCTTCCACATTAGTGTATCTGCAAAACCTATCGACATATATATCACCGCATTCAATTTTTCCCCCATCAATGCGTAGATATAGCACCCAATTGCAACGACACTCTTTCAGTCCAAGTTCGTTTACATCATCTATTGACCGGGATGGCGGGAATGGATGGGAGTATGTGTTGTCAGTTTTTGTAAGAACATGACCTTTGCAAGAATTACAAAGGCAAACATTATTTGGTATATTCATAAGTCCATTGGGTTAAATCCATTCTCGTCTAGCTCCACATCTGTGCTGTAGTTGAAGCTTAGTTCTACTGCATTTGGTACTGCCATTTGAAGGTAGATGACAGTAGACACTGCATCTATATCGCAATTTATATCACCCTCTTTATTGCATGCTCTTACGGGCAATTCAGGGGGATATTCTTTCAATTTTTCTATTAATTCTTGTACATTCATTATGTGCGTGGTTCGCGTGTTACGATGATGATAGGAAGGCAAAAAAAAATTCCCTTTTACAGGAACTTTCTTTTTGATTGGTATATTGTTTTAGTTTTCTTAATCGTACCATCAGGATTGATGGTATTAAAACTTTTTGCGTTAGGTAAAATTTTCTTTTCTTTCAATTTACCTTTTGAAATGATTTTCTTTTCGTACTGATTAGTAATATTATTTTTCTTTAATTCGATTTTATCATTCTCTTTATCGTATCCATTAGTAATTGAATCTAATCTATCTGAATCAAATTTGATTTGTTTTCCCTTTGCTTTAATAGATTTGTCAATAATTGGTTTGTGAGATTGTAATAAATGGGTAATTGGTTTTTCTCCTAATGGTGCAAAAGTTACTGATTTAATACTAGATTTAATATTGTGGTTTAATGGTATGAAAAAATCTTCTTTGAATTTTTCTCGTTCATTAAACATATAAGATAATCCATTGAATACTTCATTGAATTCAATTTCAATTTGTTCCAATGATAAGTCATTGAATCCTTTATTAATTGGTGCCCAAAAACCATTTCGATTTGTTCTTTGCATAATTACCTCTGTGTCGATTGAAGTTTTTATGATTATTCTTTGCTTTGCTTTTTGGATATATCCCCCGCAAAATTTTGTGAGCAAAGGATTTGCCATACGGGCAATTAATCTTGCTGTTGACCTGCGATAAATCTTTTTCTTTTCCCTGTTCGCATCGATAAATCTATGCTTTGCACCATTATGGCAATCTCTGTCAAAATTTTGTTTTTTCCTCAATTTCTTATTGGCGGCAATCCATTGAGCATATGTCATGTCTTTAAGTTTTAATTTCATAATGATGCAAAGTTAGATTTATCAATGATTAATTAGATTGATCGAATGCTTTGATTCGATTGACTAAATCAGATTTTTTTCCCTTGGTTGGCAAATCTCTCGATTTCAATTCAAGACGCAATTCAGAAATAGTTTTTTCCTCAATTGATTTTGCTTCACTCTCAAGGGAAAGAAGAAAAGCATTCTTATGTGCCAATCTCTTATCCCATTCAGTAGCAATTTTTGAGTCAACTTCACTCTCAAAAATATATGCACCTTGAATGATTTGCTTTCCATTCTTTGCACCAATTTTGAATTTTCTTTGACCTATAACCGATTGAATTAAAGAAGAGAAATATTTTTCAACTTTTTGACCTTCAATTGAATTCAACCATGTTTTATCGTTTGCAAGGTGCAAACCAAGTAACTTGCTTTGCTCCTCAGATAGTACATAATCAAAATTATACTTAGGGAAATTATCATTCTTGTGTGGAGTTTTACCTTCACTAGCAAACTCAATCAATGTTTCCATCGCCTTATCTGATGGAACGATTTGATTTGCAATTAAGAAGTCTTTAATATCTTCACTTCTTTGCAAGATAACTGATTCAATGGGCAATCCGTTGAAAGTAAAATCTCCATTTTGCTTTGCTTCCTTTACTTTCTTTAAAGAAGATTGAAGTTGCTTTAATCGATTGCCACAGGTCAAAGAGATTGAATTCTCTTTCCCTGTTTTATCGTCAATTTGTTTGACCTGTAATTTGCTTTGCAAACCCTGACGATTTGCTAAAACAAATTTTCCATTATTTATTGATTTGGTTTTCATTATTGTTTTTGTGTTTTTGGTTTTCCCTTGGTTGGGATTAAAAACTTTTTTCTTGGTTGGTGTATTCTTCTGAATATTTAAGGAGGTTTGCTTTCCCTCCTCCAATTGCATTATGGAAGATAAAAATTTACCATTGAATAAAATATCGAGAGTAAAACTCGAAAAATAAAAGTGAAAGTGAAAAGAGAATAAACATATATAAGTATAAACTATTTACTTGTAAGGAGTTACAGAATGTCTATGACCTATTGTGTGTTAGGTCACGACCGGGGGGGGAGGGGGGGGATGCGTTTTGTATTCCCGCGTATGTATATACATATTTTCTCAAGTTTCTGGATTTTGGAAAAAGTTGGGATTGTTAAACTGGCGTCACATTACTTAGTAAAACCCCTGAATTTGGCGCCACATTTGTAACTATAGCTATACCTATATCACGATGTACGCTTTTGCGTACTTGTAATACCTAATACATTAGGTCATATTGTGGCCATGAGAATGTATATTGAGTGGATTAAGGTAATGTACCGTGAAATTGGATTAGAGGCCTTTAAGGGGGTGCTACGGGGCTTATTGGAGCTACGGAAGCATAAGGTGGGTAAAGCAGAATGGATACGTCGGTTACGAGTGTGCATGAAATGCCCGATATATGATGCAAAATATAGGTCTTGTCGTACGGGGAGTATGGGATGTGGGTGTTATGTACCGTTTAGTAACCTGGTAAAGGATAAGTGTTGGGGTAGGGAGAAGTATGGTGAATGGTTTGGATGGGGGGCAAATGATGCCAAAAGGAAAAGGCAAGACTAGGACATATCGGGTATTCGTGTGCCGGGAGTGCGTGCCGAAGAAAGGGTGGGCGGTAAGAGATTTATTTGAAGTGGGGTTTGGTCAGTGTAATTTTTGTGGATGTGTAACGAGGGATTTGCTGGAGACACCGCTTTTAGTTGTTGAGACAAAGGAGAAGAGAAAGAAGGTAGGTTGACATTATGACCTAATAAATTAGATTAGTTATATGGAGGTGTCTTCTTTAATATTTGTTGGACTGAGTGTTGCAGTATCTGTGCTTGGTTTCTTTTTGAAGCGCATTAAGGAGGATGTGGATGTGGTGAAGTCTCGAAATGCGAGACTGGAAGTAAATGCGGCTCGTGACTGCGAGCGGATAAAGAATTTGGAAAAGTTAACTGAAGACCGCAGGGAAGATATAAAGCGGATCTATGAGGTAATAAGTAAATGAAGAAAAAAGCTAAACCTAAGAAAGATGCCTGTTACCGGAAAGTGAAGGCAAAGTACAAAGTATTTCCCAGTGCATATGCCGGAGGAGCAATTGCAAAATGCCGGAAGAAGGGCGCGAAGAAGAAATGATATGGCGGTACGGAAGACAAAGGCAGGGGCTAATCTCAAAAGGTGGTTTAAGGAGAAGTGGAAAGACCAGGATGGAGATGAATGTGGGAAAAAGAAAAGGAAGATAAAGAAGTGTCGCCCTACAAAGAGAGTTTCAAAATCAACGCCCAAGACTTGGAAACAGGTTGGGAAAAATAAGAAAAAATTAGTCGCTCAGAAACGCAGAGTCGGGATGGGCAAGCGAACAAAGAAAGCGTAATTATGCATAAAAAAACTAAAACTAAAAAAACACCTAAGGGTTATCATAAGATGCCAGGTGGTAAATTAATGAAAGGTGCGTCTCACCCAAAGAAGAAAAAAGCAACTGGGTCAAAAAAAAAGCCTGCTGTAAAGCGTGCGGGAAGTAGTTATGCCTAAGAAAAAGGCATGTAAACCAACAAAGGGTAAGAAATTTGCAAAACGAGTTTCTGGCAAGTGCCGTAGCTTCGGGCAAGCAGGGAAAGCCAAGGATGGTGGGCCAAGAATCAGAAGTGGCACCGCTAAAGGTGATGCTTACTGCGCGAGAAGTGCGAAGATCAAAAAGTGCAAGAGTCCACCCTGCGCTAATGCTCTTTCCCGCAAGAAGTGGAAGTGCCGAGGTAAGAAGTCAATGCGATGACTGAGATAAACGCGAACGCATCCGCTAAGGTGCAACTTGCTTTTGCTGCGAAAGTCATCGCATTAGTGGGTACGGCAGTTTGGGGGTATAGCGTAATCGTAAACAGGCTAAACACCATCGAGATGGATATCTCCAGGATTCAGCATGAGCTTCATTTGAACTCGGAATTCAGGATAAAATGGCCCCGTGGGGAGATTGGAGCATTACCTGCAGATGCGACCCAAGACATGAATATTGAACACCTAAAAGGTCGAGTGAATAAACTTGATGAGCATGTGGATAAATTAAGGTATGGAAGCAATAACCCTTAGTGAGGCCTTTGTGATTGTTACTCTTCTCATTCTCGGGATGGGGTTAATTCTTATTGAGAAATGGAAGTAGAGAATACAGTCCAGCAACATACTCATATATTTGAGACCTCGATGGTTGTATACACGGTCATAAATGAAAACCCCGAAATGGATTGGACAGAGTTTTTTATGGAAATTTTAGGCAAAGTTAAAGTGGAAACTCAAATTAGGGGGGGAGGGATAAATGGACAACGAAGCAGAGAGCACGACACAAGCTGAAGGACTACCTTACTGTAACATGACCGAGTTGCAGGAAGATGTGGATAAAGGGTGGAGGCATTTTTGGAAAAAAAGGGGGTATGCAGAACCACCCCCATTAATTGATGATCAATATAGATTTGGAAGTTTAAACTTTGAAAAGAACAGCACTAAGAAGGGTAAGCAAAAAGAGGCAACGGGAGTTCCAGGAGTACAAGAAGATAGGGGATGAATTTCTTAAAGATAAAGTATGTGAGAGGTGTAGTAAGAAAAGAAAGCTAGATATCCACCACAAGGCGGGTAGGGGGCGTTTTTACTTGGATATGGATACCTTTATGGCAGTTTGCCGAGAGTGCCACGATTACATACATAAATGGCCTAAAGAAAGTCGGGAAAAGGGTTGGTTGGTATGAGCAAAGATTATCACGAGCAAACTGATCAATTCCAGATAGAGCTATCCAACCTAATAAATAAATTTACAATCGGGGATGCCGATGGTCCGGATGTGGAGGTTATGGACTCTCCACTTGAACCCAGACTAAACTACCAAACATTAATCGGATGCTTACAATGCGAAATGCAGGAATTAATGCTGACTGGAATGTCTCAGGTATTTAGTGATGATGATCTTGCTGAAGAAGGCGATAACCCCTGACAGCTTTCAGATGTCTGCATACCTTAAAAGGCTTAATTCCCTTTTTGAGCTTTGGTGCCATATGGCATACAAACCACTCGCAACTACACTCGCCAAAACCGTCATATTCATTCATGTCCACCATATGACATACGCTCGGTTGCTTGAGTGAGCGAACCAGGTATGTGCCATTGTCGTACGGCTCTACATTATTGAACGCCATCCTTGTCGATTCTTTTTTCCTGCAACTCAATTAACGAGTCCTTGAGCAGTACTCTCAGTTCATCATTCTGGCATATATCAATTGCTTTTTTGTAAATCTCAATATCTTTGTCAATTGCTTGCACTAATTGCTTTTCTGCCTCTTCTGTGTGAGTGGGTGGTTGCTCTGTCATTCTTTTGATTTCCATAACCTTGATATTCCCCAGAATTGCACACATAGAGATATGAAACTTAGGAGAGTCATTGCCCCGTTTGTCCCCCATCCCATTAAGGTTCCGAAGAACGCCGTGAAAAAAATAGCAACTAGTGTTGCTAACCATGTTTGAGCTACTTGTTTATTTGTCATAATTCTTCTTTTACATGTGAAAACGATTGTCCCATCATTTTTGCGTAGTTTTTACCTACCTTGGTTGCATCTTCTGCTTTTTCTGCTTCCACGGATACTAATCTAGTAAGTTTTTTCTCAAATTTTCCTACCTGAGAAACTAAACCATATACATTATATTTTTTTAAAATCCTATGGGGTTTTGATACTCTTTTTTTCATTATCTTCTGTGGGGTGGTGAAACAACATCTTGAGTATCCCACATCCATGCTAATGCTTCATAGTAATCGGTAGAAATCTCCCCACTGGAACAAGTAGAAGGCGAGATGCATTCTTGAATCCGCCATTCACCCTTCTCAGTTGATGGAACATCGCTTTTAGATGCTCCCTTAGTTTGATTACCTCTACCACTAGAATCGCATCGCTCTTCCGGGGATTTGTCTTGTTTGTCAGTACCACGCACCACCATTTTGCTTCTGTTGTTGATATGCCCGAGGGCTTATTTCTGAATTTATATTCGATGGCAATGTTGCCAGTCTTGTGCCATGCCTTATCTGCTTTTACTTCGATTGTTCCATCCCCCTCGAAAATTTGACGAACCTCATTTTCATGGTGCTTGCCAAACTCAAGGGAGATGTCCCAATCTCCGTGCTTACTCTGTGTCCACTCGGACACTTAAAAAGGAACGTCTTCCTCTCCCTCTTCGGTAGCTTGTTCCGATTTAGTACTCAGGTATCTCATCTGAAAGCATTTGTAAGTATCCTTGGAACGCATGACTGGTTTCCCATTATCATCCCTGATCGTATTCCCACTCTTATCCTTTGCCTCCCATTGCCTGACGAAGATTTCACCCTCGAAATAAGCGGGTTGCCCCTTCTTTAATGTATCAAGACGCTCTGCTACCTTATCCCATCCTTCAATGGCAAAGAAAGAAGCCTGATCCTCTCCTCCGACTTTGCGATTTACCGCAATCCGTATTTTGGTCAACTGTCCGTTTTCCGACTTTTTTGTCTCTGGGTCAGCAACTAATCGACCCATAAATGTAAACTTGCTTAAGTTCATCGTATTTTTGTGTTTTTTTGTTCTAGTTAAGAGAGGGTTTTACTCTCTCTATAAATTTCTGTATGGATGCTTTGAATTCCACTTCTACTGGCCCCAATCTGCCATTCCTCTGCTTTGCGAGTTCAATATAAGTTTCATCCCCACCTTTACCTTCCTTTTTCCAAAGCATGAGCACGATATCAGCATCTCGTCCTACTCGATCAGAGTCTGCTAGGTCGGAAACCTTTGGACACGCATTCGTTTGATCTGCATTTCGATTAACTTGACTGAGCATAATGACGGGGATTTTTAATTCCTTCGCTAAAGCCTTTAATCCCCATGTTATTCCGGCAACTTGCTGTTCCCGTGGAATCCTTGAATCTTCAGGACGAACTATTTGGCAGTAATCAACAATTACCATATCCAACCCCGTTCTTGCTAATTTTCGTGCTTTTGCTCGAATTGTAGCAACTGACATATCTCCCGCATCCTCCATGTATAGTGGTGCTCTACGAAGGAAATCCTTTGCATTCTCCACGGCATCCATTTGACCCTGAGTCATTACCTTATCCACCATCACTCGGACGGGTACCCCTGACACATTTGCGAGCATTCTTTCCATGACTGATTCATTTACCATTTCAAGGGAGAAGAATTGTACCGTCTTTCCTGCCCGTAATGCCCCTAATGCCATTTCGATTGAAAATGCTGTCTTTCCCACCGATGTTCGTGCTGCAAGAGTGATTAGGTCGTTTTTCTGCCAACCACAAGTCATGTTGTCGAGCGAACGAATACCACTGGGTATTCCATTGACCCCACCCACTTTTTGCCGTTCGAGAATCCCTTGCCATGCCGACTCAACCACTTCTGCTCCGGTTTTTAGCTTTGATTTCTCCTTGAGTGACAACTTTGAGAACTCATGTCCACCCGACTCAACAACATCAATTGCTCGGCTCCCTCGCTCGGATGCCATTTGAATAATTCCATGACACGCCTCAATTGTTTTTCGCTTTAACCACAACCCCTCGGTATCCTCAAGGAATTTGCCGAAATGTGCCGTTGTTTCAACTCTGTCAAATGCCTCAATAACTTCCGATCTTACGGAGTCAGGCATTGAGAATGCGATTGAGATATCATCCACATCACGCCCTGCTTTGTCCTCGGAGAGCATTTGTTCCGCAATTTGAGCATGAAGTGGATCCATGAACCATTCAGGTGAGAATCCACGCTCAAGGGCATCTGCCCAATTTTCTGTATTTTTTCCAATGCATCCAAGCAACCCTGCTTCGATGTCCGTGTCATAATTTTTAATTTCTATATTCATCTAAATAATATCCATCTATTTCGTTTATATTTTTTGCTTCTTTGTGCTTCTCGTACCACTCAGGGTGCTCTTTCTCCATCCATTCCAAAACCTCCTTCAGCGTGATTCCTGTTGGTGTGAATTCCCACAATGGTTTCCAACCGGGGTTGTGACTGATCCATGTGGTGAGGCAACAACTCCATTTTTTGATCGGGCTTTTGCCGATGACCCACCCTTTGCCATCGTAGAAGTCGTAGAACTCCCTTGCTTTTTGCTCAGGGTTGGGAATGCGTCGTTCTTTGAAATATTCCAAGCATTCCTCGAAGTTTTTTGGTTTTCTCCCATGTCCGATCTGAGAGGAAACTTTTTCTTTTTTGGGTATACGTAGTATACCTTTTTTCTTTTGGGAAGGAGAGGGGGGTGTGGGGGGAGAGGAAACCCTTTTGTTTTTAGATTTCGAAGTGGCGCCACTTTTCTTTTCAGAATTATCAGTGGAATTATGCTCAACCACAGTAGTAGTCTCGCTTTCCTCATTATTCTCACCCACTTTATCATTTTCAGATGTGGCGCCACATGTGACACCACCCAATTGCATGGCAAGTAGAACATTTGCCACGCTATTCTTCGACTCACCTGAAATACCCGCCAGAGCCTCGATCCTACGCACGATTTCATCAGAGGTGCGGATGGTAAATCTCGTTCTTTCAGACACATTTTACCTCCACTTCTGTCTTCTCGTTTTTATACCCTTTGACTTTCTCCTGCGTGACTTCGAGGGTGATGCTTTGTGGGTCGTCGTCAGGAATAATGCCTGAGAGCCTGAGCGAATCAATGAGATGCTTGCACCCCCCATACAGGTTGTCGATGTCGAGCATTCGGACTCTATGGCTTCTAATTCGGACATGATGGCGAGGCCCACTTCCTTGTTCATTGCCTTCTTTTCCTTTAGTCGTTCCCATGGTCCCCACCTTAGTAGTTGGTTTAGACTTGGTATTTTCTTCGGTATCGTGAAATTGATCCATTCCCCGCCTTTCATTTGGATTTTACAAGCGACTGCGCTTTAGGTTTCTCTGTCAGAACATCAGTCAAAATGAGCTCAAGTTCTGCGACTGCATCTTTTCTTGTCAATGTGGCGCCACTTTCATTTCTTTTATTCGTCCAAACCTTAAGTAGCTTTGTCCATGAAATGCTAGATGCAGAAAGGATTTCCGCCCAACCAAGTTGGTTGGTATTGGTTATTCTTTCCGCACATAGGTTGGCGTCACTTATTGATTTTACATTCCCACTAGAGCGGAGTTTCCATCCATCCACCTCATTTCCCTCGGATAGTTCTTCCTTAGCCCTAGATTTTACTGCACTTGCCCATTTTTCAGCAAGAACAGCAATTTCTAGTGCCCAAGGTAAGCTTGTTTCATCTAGTGCCTTATAGCCCGCAATTATTTCCTCTTGGATCGTGTCGGCAACATCTGCGCAATGTGCCAGACCGTTACAGAACTTACATTGCTTCAATCCAACTACTTTTTCAGCAGTTTCCTTATTTGCCTCAGAGACAATTGATGTGACTAAGGATTCAAGTTGCTCCAATCTGTCGGTAGAATACTCAACCAAGCTAAAAGTAGGAGAGGGGAACGGCTCAACAAGTGAGCAGTACATTTTGGTCATTCCCTCACTATTTTTATAAACAGCTAATGCCTGTGCGAGTAGCTGAATATTATCAGGAGCAGGGGTGTGGTCACCATAAAGAGTCTTCCAGTCAACAAGAAGATATATCCCACCCTCATATTGCCTGAGAAGGTCATATTTGGCGGAATAAACCTTATCCTCATTTTGGTTTAACCAAAGTCTTTTCTCCAACCATTGGTTAGAATGATTGGAGACTCCCACTTCTGCTTCCACTTTCTCAAGTAACCACAATGCTCGTTTAGTGCATTCGTGTTGTTGTTCATCTTCTATGGAATCTAATGTTATATCCCCTCTTATGACCTGTTCAATTAGGTCATGTCGGATGGTGCCTTCATTTGCATCACTTCCCCCACTAGACGGAAACATTTTTTGATAGTTCCAACTACCTGGACAGAGCTTCATTTGCTCAATACCGGAGGCAGAAGGTAACCCTTCTCGTTCATCCTCCGAATCCATCTTTTGTGCCTTTCTTTTTCATCATGCTCTTATCTAGTGCCGCACGAAGGATTATGTCCTGATCAGAGGGCTTATCACTCGACCATTTGAGTTGATACCATTCAAGCTGATTCCTTTTTAATTCACCTAACGGGACTCCTTTATTCTTTCCGAAGTGAACCTTAACACCTTCCCATTCATCAACAGAGACAGGAGGGGGTGTTGACTCTGCTACCCCAACAGAATCTGCACTGTATTTAACAGCACATACACCCCCATCCTGCAAACCTAGAGAACTACCTACTTCACCATACAAATCTCTACCGATACCCCAGTGTACACATGCCCTTTTAAATGCATCACTGAAATGACCTTTTTCTGCTTCGAAATTACTTTCAGTACCCACATCCCATTTTGTGACCCATCCATCTCCATCGAAGATTGAGACTCCGCAGATTAACTGACCACAAACCTCTTTATATTCATTTTTCCAATTCATCGGTCCCACCGACTCATCCAATCTGTCCATGCAGAATCTAGCGTCTACATAATCAAGGCTTTTACCTCCACCTTTTCCCGGTTTGGTCTTCACCCTCGACCGAGGGGTAGCCTGTGCTAATTTATTAATTTCCATATTTTCCATTTTCTATTTTGTTAATTTACTTTAAATTCCTCCACATCCACTAATTCTTTATTTTTCGCCAAATTTTCGACTTCATCTCTTCGATAACGTGGCGTTTTTATAGCAGGGAGGCGTACGGGTAGTAATATCTGATGAGTCTCTAAATGTCTTAGGTAGCGATATCCCGCCGTCATACCCAAGCCAAGAAACCTGCAGACTTCACTTCCGCGTAGTAATGCTGATTTATTTATATCTCGTTTCATATCGTCATCATTTGCAAATATTTCGACACAGCAACGAAAAAAGCGAAATAGTATAAACTTAATTTTTTTATTATAAAATCTTGACACAAAGTGAAATGAATTGATATAACGCAACTGATTCGTGCAATTCTGCCCTGAGTCACGAGCAATAAAACAAACCTTGAAAAAATGAAAAACGATGAAACCCAATATGCTGTCTCAACCCGCATACCAACTGCGACATATCGCAAAATGGAGAAATTAATTTCTCTAACTAAAAAAACAACCGCAAGCCTGGTTAATGACGCAATATGCGAATACCTAGATCAGGTATATGACAAAAAATACAAACCATCAAAATCAATGCAAATCGATCAGTTTGCTGTAAATATAGAAAGTAAATAGTAATGAATAAATCCTCCCCCATTCCTCATGCCGAAATCTCTTACACGGATGGAGAAATGAAGACAGTAGTGTTCCCGGAAGTGAAAAAGGGAGACCTTAAAAACATTAAGGTCGATGGAGAGCGAATAATGCAAATCCATGACCTTGCGAAGAATGTAATTAGACAAAATCAACAAATTCGGTTCATGGCAACAGTATGCACGATACTTTGCGTTGGTATGGTAGGCATGTCATTATTTGTCACAAATTGGCTACTCTCCCACGAAAGTGCGATTGAGCGAGTTCTAAATACCAGAGACCCCTCCAAAGAAATCCGAGTGCTTACATCAACGAACCGCATTTACGCTAAAAAGTTATCCGACGAGGGCTGGCATTGGGCGCATGGCACTTGGACAAACAAATAGTGGCAACAGATTGGCAACAAGGCCTCAGGTCTCAGTGTTAATGCGATTGACTAACGCATTACAAGTGAGGTGCTCTACCAGCTGAGCTAAGGTGGCGAATTGAATAAACACACTACTAAAACATAGGCGGAATGCAACATTAAACACATTTCCCTTAAGTAAAAAGGGGCTTCTTTTAACCGAGAAGTCCTTTTTTATTTACTTCACTGTTTATCACGATTACTCATAAATTTGCATATTTTATGGCAACACTTATGGCAACAGATCAAAAAAGGATGGCAACACATGAAAAAGTACAAGAGAACGGTAAGGGGTAAAACTAAATATGTGATTGATGTTATGCATCACGGGAAAAGACGAAGAAAGTATTTTTCTTCTTTTTCAGAGTCTCAGTTATTTGAAGGTAGTAAACTGAATGATTGGCTTTCAAGTTTTGAAGACGAACCGGACGGACATAATACTACGGTTTCTGTAGGAATAAAGAAATACCTAGAGAATTATCAATCAAGATACCCGGAAGCTAGGTGGAGCCATATTGAGTCTAGGCTAAGTTATTTATTAAAGTGGGGACTTGGGAATCAGAAAATTGATTCAATTGATGTGCAATACATTCAGCGAAAAGTGGAGGAGCAAACTTCATGGAAAACTGCTTCCACTAAATACACTTATAAGAATCAGTTCGTTATATTTTTAAATTGGTGTGGCTTGATGGGTTACTGCCAGAAAACGAAATGGGAGATTAAAACATTAAGAATGCCACCCAAAGAACGAGAAATTGGAATCTTAACTCCCACGCAAGTTCAATTATTACTTAAAGAGGATGGGGAGTATCGTGCTCGTTCTTGGCAGAGTTATAAGCCCGCAATTGCAATTATGCTATTTGCAGGACTTCGACCCCAAGGAGAGATGGAAAAACTAGACTACTCTCATATAAAGCATGGTGAATCAATTAGTGTTCCTGCATCCAAAACACCCGCTCGATTAATTACCAACTTGCCGGATAATTTATGGGAGTGGATACCTAAAGATAGAAGTGGTCCCGTAATGTCGTCCTGGCAAGGAATGAGTCAAAGTCGGACGCGAGCAGTTAATAGACTGGGATTTAAATATCCGGGTGATGGAGCAAGGCATAGTTTCGGCTCTTATGGATACTGGATGTATGGGCTTGAGTGGACGATGCACACGATGGGTCACATGAACTACGACACATTTAAGACCTACTACATGAACAAGAAAGTATCTAAAGCTGAGGCAAAAAAGTATTTTGATATTCAACCTTCGTAATTCTAGTGAGAATTGACCTAACAAATTAGGTCAAAATGCTTGCCATGTGTAAAGTTTTTATTTTAAGTTTTAAATTATGAATGATAATAACAAACCGGCGGGACAGATTATACATGAAGCTTTTGGAGGACAGTTGTCAGAATTTATGGATGACTACATAATAATAGGAATTAAAGCAGGGACTAAGCAAAGAATGATCCTGGATTGTACCTCCATTGAGACGCGCAAGGGTGAGATGAAAGAAATAGTTAAAAGTGCTATGGATTGGGCAAATAAAAATGAATTGGGAAAAACTGAATGATTTTCCTCCTCCCTTAGTTCGATGTTTAGCTAGGGTAAAAGCAAGAGGTAGGGCAGTAAGGGCATTAACCGATCAGGAGGTGGCACTTGGGTCAGGTGGACTAACAACCATTAAGGTTAGGGAGTTGTCGAGGTTTACGAATTGGTCTCAGGTCGCAATAGGGGATGCCAAGAAATTTTGTGATGGTTGTAGGTTTGATCCATTCTCAAGTGCAGATCGAAATCGGGCTGGGGCATATATGAGGAGTAATCCGCAGTTTATATTCTTGAGGCAACACCCACACTGGGTGACTACATTTCTTCCTTTAGTAAAATTAATTAAAGATGCCTAGAGACAAAAGGTTTAGTGACGAGGAGGTGGGGGCATCCATGAAGAAGGCTAAGATGTCTAAGCCTAAGGCGGCAGAAATACTTGGAATTACGATAAGTCACTTCAATAGAATAATTAGTCGATCTGATAAACTGAAAGCACTCTATAACCCAACTCAAGTTGGTGACCCAATCCCTGATAAGGTGGAGTTGCTCACAAGGAGTGAGGATAAACCTTTAACTGAAAGCGAAGCTGTAGCAGCTATAGAACCGCAAGGGGAATACTTAAAGGCGTTAAAAGGTCTAGGATTAAAAGAAGAGACTATAAAGTCAATTCGTGCATTCGAAAAATTCGAGAAGCATACAGGATTATTAATGGTGGAGGCACTAAAAGGTTATCAGTCCTTAAATATTCAGCAGAATATGCAACTTTATGAAGTCTCGCAGAGACTTAAAGAGGAGTTAGAGACTACAGATATGGATCCGGAAATGAAACTTCAGTACATCCGTTCCTTAACCCAAGTGAGTTCAGAAATAGGTAAAGGGTATGATAGGACGCTCACGGGAATAAATATCATGCTCAAGATGCATAACGAAGAACAGTCTAAAACCAAAAAGAAGGCAGGATTCCAGCCACTCAAGAATCTCCAACAAATGAAAAAAGATGCCGAAGGAGATAGCTAATCAGGAGATTGAGCTACTTCTCGACACTTTAAGCCAAAAGGAGAAAACAGTAGTGTTATTAAGGGTGTATGATGATAAAACCTTTACGGAAATAGGGAAGGAAATTTCTTTATCACGCGCGAGGGCAGAGCAAATATATAAAAAAGCGCTAAGAAAATTAAGGCATCCTAGAAGGCTTAGGTATTTATCCTTTTTAGGGTTGTACCAAGACCCTAACTTAATGGGAGATGATTTTGAGGTGGATAACTTTGTTAAGTGGTTCGAGGACTTCTACAATAATCCACCCGATAAATATAAACTTAAACCAAGAAAAAAGAAAAAGAAAAAGAAAAAGGAGAGGCTTACCCCTTATGGTATTCTCTATGATGCTCCTTTAGTCGGAATAATGCATTGGAGGGGTTTTAAGAAAGAAGTATTACCAGGAGTTTTTATGCATGTCGACCAAGCTTGATAAAGACCTATTAGCCGAGAGGCTGGGTCAGGCAATAAAAGATGAGGGTGAAGTTGAAACACCACCATGGAGCCCTAGTCTTACGCCCACACAGCAAGAGATGTTTGATTCCTCGGCTCTGTATATCCTTGCGTATGGCGAGAGGGGAACAGGGAAAACTTACATATTGGGTGGTCATAAATTGGTAAGGCATTTATGGGAAAACTTTAATGCACTGGCGGTATTGATAGTAGGAATTAAGTCACAGGCGACAATGGGGGGAGTGTGGCATAAGTTAAAAACGGAAATACTTCCACTCTGGGAGGACGGAATAGGTATGCATGTTGCAGGGGAAAGGCAGGATGCTCAGAAGAATCTATACATAGAAGTATCTAATCGTTTTGGTGGCACAAGTCAGGTGTTCTTGGTATCCGCACCCTACGGTAGTTTTATTAAAGATAGAATTAAGGGGTTTGAGCCAAGTTATGTATTTGTGGATGAGTTAACAAATTTAGATACAGATGATTACTTCAATGCTGTGGTTCAACAGTTGGGTAGAAGACCGGGTATTGATTCACCCATGCAGTACACGGCAGCCTGCAATCCTAATGGCCCATCGCATTGGGTCTATAAAAGATTTTTTAAAACTCCCCTTAGGGATGGAAAATACAATGAAGATTACTTTGTAAGACACTTAAAGATTGAGGATAATAAGGACAATTTACCAGCAGGGTACTACGACCGGATCATGGAGGCTATTTCCGATGACCCAATCGAAGAAGCCCGAATGGTTAGGGGGGAGTGGGTTGACCGTCCGGCAGGGAATGCAATATACAAACCTTACTTCGTGGAGGGAATACATAATAAAGCCGAGTACCATCCATCCACTAAATTCCCTATAATTTGCGGATGGGACCCCGGTTCGGTTAATAATGCGATGATATTTATGCAGAGCATAGTTATGGGCGGCAAACCTGTATGGTTAGTGTTTGATGAAATAATACACAATGAAGAGCATATTCCATACACTCAACTAGTTGTAGAGGTGTTCAGGAGAATGAAATACTGGAATCAAAAGCTAGACCATGATTTTAAATATATTCATATATCAGATAATTCTGCATTCAATCAATACAGGGCGAAAACAGGGTCTTATGATGTCAGGGATATTGAAGAGATATCTAGGGAGAAATTAGAGAGTTTTAAGGAGTATAACCTCGAGGCAATTAAGCTAAAAGCGGCACCTAAATTTAATGGTTCGGTGGAAACTAGGATAAGGTTACTTATCTCCAAGTTACAAAATGAAGAGTTTCTTCTGTCTAGGAAATGCACATATCTGAAAAAAATGTTTTTTGGATTAGTTTCAGAAAACACTAGAGGTAGTTTTGACCCAATGAAGTCTTTTAAGCCAAGAAGAAACCAGTATGTTCACTCTCACGATGCAATGACATACCCAATTTTATACTACCATGCCGGACCCGGTTCCATACAATCAACAAAATCAGAGATTATAGAAATCAATGCTTGATTTACTGACCTAATATATTAGATTCTAAAATATGAACACAATTTTAATAGACACAAAAGATGACGAAAAGACCCAGAATGCTTTCTCTGGAGTCAGTGAGGGGCAAACGGTTGAGTTAACCATACAGGTTCTTATAAGCGAGAAAACAGATGAGCGTATCGCAGGAACAATAAAGCTTCCCGTAGATGAGGTAAATCGTATGCGTAGTGATATAGATGACCAAAATGACGCAAACGAAATAGATGATGACGATGAACCGGAGTCTGAGATTCCTGGTGGTGTTCTTCGATCTATGACAAATGGGTGATTTTCAAACTCCTGCATCATTAGCAGTTGAAATACACTACAAAAAACTGGACTTACAGGACAAGTGGAACGAAAGAAGAATCTCAAGACTATGTGGTTTTATTCGAATAAACCGAGTGGAACTAGCGGCTTTAATTGGAATACCTTTCCTTACTTTCCAAAGGCAACTATCAAGAAGAAAAATAAATTTTGCGGCATGTATTCTACTTACCATTTTGGAGCATTCCATAATTGGAGACTATGTCGATGACACAATACCAAACGTAATAATGGAGCCTTATGGTAAACTTAGACATACTCAAGAAATTCGGATGTACACATGAGCGCTTAATGGAGATATTTACGGAGACTGATGAAAACTCCGATAATTTCAAAATAAGGGCAAAATTCGAAGACCAAATAGAGTCAAGGGTCAGGCAGGGTATTTTCCACTCCGCAAAGCACAGTAATCTTTATATGTCGGTTGATTTGGCGTGGGATACACTTCCCATAAATAAAGCATCAATACCTTTACTTCAGTACGCTCAAGGTAAGATAGACATTGAAGATGCGGCTCAAGGATTAACCGATGCAGGATGCGCGGAGCATTTTTGCGAGTATGATGAAGAGGGTACATTGAAGAATATTAATCTGCAGAACTTTTATGATGTATCTGTAGATATAATAAGGTCGTATGTTACTCGAAGGGTAGCGGCACAGGTGTCTCGCTTTTCCAATCTATTTCCTTATTTCAAATATGAGCCAAGGGGTACATCATCTGTTGATAAATTAAGAGCGGATGTGCTGAGTCAAAGAGTTGAGGTAATCGCTGATCAGTTTAATTATAGGCACTTATTCGCTCAGGGAATCAGGGATATGTTTATGTATGGACATGTTGTGATGTTTCCGTCTCAAGCGTGGACGAGAGATGTCCAGTGGAGGGTCAATAAAGACCGGGAGAATGGTGTTAGTAGTTATGTATGCAAGGAGGGGATAGACTTCATAAAACCACATCCAACCAGAGTTATGCATGACCAGTCTGCACCGATGGCAGATATTAATACTGACAATGGTCCAAGTTGGTTGGGCTATTGGGATATTTTACAATTTAGTGATATTTCTGATAATCCTGCATATTGGAATACTGATGATATTTCATTCAATAGTAATCTTTTTGGTGCTTATGACTCCTATAAAGAATTCTTTAATTACTATTTAGAACCTGAGACCATGCGTTTCCCAACTCGAAAATCAGAGTGGGCAATGAAAAACGATAGAACTGCAAATGTTGGAGTTTACGGCTCAGAGGACACAGATAAGGGAATATTTGTAACTAATTATTTCTGTAAGGTTAATCCGGCAGAAGAGGGCATAGGTGACTATCCGCACGATGTATGGATGAAAATGGTAGTTGCTAGTGACAATACAGTTCTGCATGCAGAGTTCCTTCCTAGTATTCCGGCCATATATGGTGGATTAAATCAAAATGATGCACGGATGGTAAACACATCAGTTGCCCATGAATTGATGCCATTCCAGGATCAGATGAACAACATCATGAATAAGATGCTTCATGATATGAAGATTTCAATGATGAAAATTTTCACAATTGATCAGGATGCCTTAGATGATGAGGTCAAGGAATATATAATGGATTCAATGAGCGAGGGTACATTGTACTCAAAGCAACATGCTATATTTTATTCCGGATCCAAGATGGCAGACCTCGGGCTAAATGCAAAAGATTTCATAACTGTAGTTGATGTACAAAAAGAAATGTCGGCATCTATCTCACAGGCTATGACATCAGTTACTCAACTACTTAACCTAGTTGAACGACTCCTTATTCTGTCGCCTCAGGAACTGGGGCAACCAGCACCTCGTGAAATCTCTGCTACTGAGGTAACAGAGATAGCAACTACAACACAGGCAATATATTCCTTTATATCAGAAGGTATAGATGAATTAAGGGGAGGGGCGAAGAAGATGTTATTTGAGCATTTAGTATCTTGCAGTAACGAAGAATTTAAAGTTCCGGTAGTAGGTAGATATACTGAAGATGTAGTAAAAAGGGCAGGGCTTTTAGACGCAGATGAAGGAGACCTTGATCGTAATCCACAGACAAAACGTACAATTATAGGTAAGCCAGAAGTTTTATTTCACGAGTATAATTTCTCTTCAAGAGATGGTGCAGAACGGGCGGTCAACACTCAGTCTGCACAGACTCTAGCAGGATTACTTCAGCAAGTCGTATCAGTTCAACCCATTATGCAAGCAGTAGGCACAGAGAAGGTGCTAGAGATAATGAATGAAATATTTAGACTCTCAGGTGCCGCATATGATTTAAATATCGAAACCGAAAGCAAGGAGGATATGTCTTTAGCGAATACTCAGTTTGTAGAGCAGTTGAAACAACAAATACCTCAATTTATGCAAATACTAGAAGGCATGAATCAGGAGGTTCAAACAATAAAAGGTGCTCTGGCTCAACCATCACCACAGGGAGCACCTCCACCTCCGCAACAGTTTCAAGCAGGAATGCCTCCGCAAGAACTTGCACCACCTCCTGAAGGTATGCAACAACCACAACAACAAGTACAGTGATGAGTGAAGAAGAAACCAATGAAAAGAATGAAACGCAGGAAGAAAAGACAGTAGGAAATTCATTACTGGATTCCTTATTTGCCGCAGCAGAGTCAGAGGAGACCGTAGAACCTCAACCTGAGCTTAATCCAAATGAACCGCTCACTTTAACGGATATAATTAACGAACCTGGTGAGGAATCACAACCACCACAAGAAGTTGAACCTGAGCCCGAGGTTAAAGAAGAAAAAGAAATCAGGAACCTTGAGAAGTTTGATAAGGATTTATTTGAGGGAGGTTTACCTAAACCAAGTGCTGTAGAACCTGAACCTGAACCTGAACCTGAGTCTAAATCTGAACCTGAGCCAGAACCTGATCCAGAAAGAATGCTTACGGAAGATCAGGACAAAAGGTATCAATTAGCTAAATTCGCAGAGGAGAACTTTAAGGAGTATAAGGGTTTATCCAAAAAATACCTAGATTTCTTTGACGAGCAAAAGAAATACATAGATGACCGTTTGAGTGAGGACCCGGATGCAAAGTTTGATGAAACTGATTATGAGTATCAGAACTTCCTGAAGCGTAAAAAGCCAAATTTCTCACAAGATGACTTAGAGAAAGTGGTTGAATTGCGGACAATGCGAAGAGCAAAGGAAGAAGCAGTATCCGAGTTGACCCCTGAGATTGAAAAACTTAAGGAGCAACAAAGAGTGCTACAAATTGAACCTACCGTAAATAAACTAAAAGAATCAACTAGGGATAGCATAAAAGACCTTATACCGGAAGATATGAGGAAAATAATTGATACTAGGGGTGCTGCTGCTGCTTATGAGGAAAATCCGGTCGATTATCAAATAGTGGATAAAATAGCAACATTCCACCAGGAATCAATGTTCGCATTTCATGAAATTAGTAGTGGGCTGAAGAAATTCGACCCATCTAATGATGTTCACATCAGATTAGCTACATGGATTGACAACTTGCAGAGTACTGCTATGCCCGACAAGGATGGGAAAAAGTTTGTTCGAAGGGAAAACTACGGAAGTCTAAACTCTAAAGAAAAAGCAAAGTCATATACTTTGTCCGATAGTGATGTCGTATCCATGGCACATGATTCTGCAAAACTTTACATAAATAATGAGATTAATGCTAATGAGGAAAGGCTAAGGAAGTCTGGGTATGTTAAGTCTCAAAATGTTGCAAGTCAAAGCTTTGAGCAAACCCCCAAGCACCCTAAGCCAGCACCAAGGCAAGGGCATAATGTAAATTCTGAAGCACAGGGTGGGGATAAACGAAACCCAGTTTTGTCTGCATTAGGGCTTTAATTTTAGGTTGTAAAACTTAATTTTAGAAAGAAAAAGAAATCTTGTATTTGTACAATTTTAAGAAAATTCATGTAAATTACGAATAGTGCCATTTTTTATATAGCTTTTAGTTAATATAAGTTATCTGACCTAATAAGTTAGGTACTTAATTAACAAAAAATATATTATGGCAAATCCATTCGACAACTCGCAACTGAGTACGCCTGCAGCTTCCACTAGCGGAAGTCTTGTTAAGGCACCTGGCGCATTAGATGGTGCAGGAAACTTTCTTCCTCGTATCGTAAGTGTAGACTCTAGTACCGGCTGCACACTTACTAACGCAAGCATCAAGGGTATGACTCCTGCTGAATTCGAAGCACTTGGGAACAAGGAAATCGACTTAGCGCGCGTTATTGCATCTGCTGCAGAAGCTAAAATGCTTGGAGTTCAGGAGAAAGGATTTTCCTCCTTAATTAGATCGAGTATAACAAATATTAAACCTTTGCTTAATCAGCAAAAAATTGAGACTCAGTCTTTAATTCTTCCTTACATTCAAAGAAGGCAAAGAACTCAGATTAATAGTAATTACTTTGCCGGATCATCGGGACAAGCGGCTCCCGGTGCAGGAACAAATGGGTTACACGCAGGAGCATGGCAATGCACCGTTGATCTTGGTGATTCACCATGGAAGTCAAGCCTCTCTCTTATTGATAGATATTTTCTTCCTGGTGCTACAGTTATTGTAAGTTCATGGGGAGACGACAAGAAAGCTAAGGACTTGGTTTACAAAATCGTATCTGCTGCTGACGCAACTGCATCCGGAGGTGAGGCAAAAGCTACTCTTGTACTTGAGCCAAACATTACCTCTTCGGGTTACGCTAAGTTGAGTGATACTACACCTTATGAGTTTGCGGTAGGAGTTGTGCAGACTGGCGCAAATTCCGTTAATGATTACGAGGAATGGTGTCAGAATCAACCTGCTGATTTGAGCAATCAATTGATTATTAACTGGCTTCAAACCACTCGTGAGTCTCGCATTGTTGACGATCAGTACAAAGCTACTCTTGAGTCAATCATGTCCGGTAAAACAAATCCGTTCTTGCAGAACTTTGTTTATCAGCCACTCGCCGAGCAAAACAAGCGTGCAAGTCAACTTTCTGACGAAGCATGGATGCGTTCAGTATGGTATGGCCAGAAGATTGATGAGAATCAAACTCCTGAGACTTACATGAATCTTCCTGCGGTTCTTGATCCTGAGGGTGCAAGAAATGGTTCTTCGTCTTACGGCTCTGATTGCGTACTTGAGTACAAGTCAAATGCTCTTGGTATTTACACTCAGCTTAAGGATGCAAATCGTTGCCCTGACCTTCAGGGTGGCAAGCTTGACTTGGATTACTTGTTTGCGCAGTTGTATTACTTGAAGCGCCACCGTGAAGCGGATGGAGATAGCATCCAAGTTATTGATGTTATGACCGACCGCATTACTGCGAACAACATCTTCACTGTAATGAATAATTACTACAAAGCGAAGTATGGTTGGGACACAGTCCGCAATGCAGATATCAATCAAAAGATTGAGCATAACGGAATCATGTTGTTTAACTACAACAAGTACGACATTCCGGAGATTGGTATCCAGCTTGCAGTATTTCATGATCAATACTTCGATGATTTGATTTCAGCAACTCCTGTTAATACGGACATATCCGGATATGACACCAAGTCACGCTCGCGTGCATTGTGGTTGTTGGACTGGTCTGATATTAAAGTGGGTATTGCAGGAACCAATTCGGTGACTCGTAAGAATCCAAGTCCTGAAGTCATGGATGCTTATAAGTGTCGCATGAATGCTGTAATCAAGGAGTATTCTCTTCGTTCCACAACATGGACAACCATGATGGACCGACCTGAGCGTCACCTTATTATCCACAATTTTAGTGGAGACGCCCCAACGGTTACAACGAGCTAACCCTTCTTTCATTCATTGGTTAATATTCGGAAGGGGGGGAACTGCGTACTGCGGTCCCCCCCTTTTTTCTTATTATGAAGTTTTTATATACAAATAACGCAACCAGGGAATACAAAGCGGGGCGTGACTTTTTTAAATTCAAGTCAGTTCAGTCATTAAGTGGCTGGGTTGGGGTATTAAAGATTGGTGGAGAAATTGCCGAAAAGCTATTGGAGCATGAGCAGGTAATGGAAGTAGACGAGGCTTTCTATGAGGATGTTTTAAAAAAAAAGAATCTTCATCAGAATCCCAATCGAAAAGAAATATTAACATCAGCCGATCCAACCAAACCAGTAACCGCAGAGGAAAAAAGTGTGGAGTCTGTGGAAGTTGATATTAGTGAAATTGAAGTAGCTGAAGTAGCAGAAGTTGAGGTGGTTGATACTCCAAAACCTAAGAGGTCTAAAAGAAAAAAATGAGTGATGATGCAATTAGGGAAATATTTGATGGATTGCGCGTGTTAGGTGTAAACACCGGAGTTCTTGGAGTGGTTACATTTGGAGACCTTGAATCGGTTATGAATATTGTTTTAATTTCTTTAACATGCGTTTGGACAATCATTAAAATTAAGCAATTGCTTAAGAAATGAATACCCTAAGAGAATCTGACGGGTATCCGCCCGAATATCCTACGGTCAAGGATTCTGAGGTTCCTGTATTGGTAAGCAATAAAGGGCGATTATTGGTCTCCCAGAAGCCCGCCGGATTTGGGACATTTAATTTGATGACGGCAGATACGTATGTTAAAATTCCGCATAATGAAGCAAGTGAGTTAAGGCTAAGCAATAACACTCACAAAGATATCGCAGTTATAAATACATGGAATTCAATATTGATCGGCGACTTTGATAAAGCACCATATGAGGACGGGAAGACTGTAAACGGAGTTAACGGATGGGAGGGTGATGGGTATACCACCCCTGATATAAATGACGAGAATGACCCACTACGCTCTCCGATACTAGGTATACTTCAAGGAAGGCGGTCAGTACTAGTTCAAGGAAAGTTAACTAAGGCAGTTGGGCATACTCCTGTTGATGGTAGTAAGGTGGCATCTCTTTTTCGCCCTAGAACCACAAAAAGAAATATTGGCCTCGGAATGTATGATGGATCTAAAAATCTCGTTCTTGGTATTTATTCAAAGGATGGTGTTTTTGGTATAGCTAAATCTGGTGTCGATGTTGATACATCCGTGGAGGTTACTTCCGATATAGTCAGGATGGAAATTGTATTTGCTCCTAGTACTGGGCTTTACAAAGCATATGTATATCAGGGCAAGGGCAGAGAATTGGTATTTTCGGAAACCTTACCAGCTATTAGTTCATCGTCATTAAACTACTCCTCCTTTCGGGTGGGTGCAGAGTGCGAGGGTGCAATTGTTGACCAGTTTATATTTTATCAGGTCAATCAAAGCCCTGCATTTGAGGTCATTGTGTCAGGATCATCCGCAACCTACCCGGTTGTTGAATCAACTGATGAAATTATGATTAAAAGCCTTGGGTCTAGTATTAATAACTACCAGGATAATACTGAAACGGTGTTCATCTCTGGATTTTATTCTCAGTCATGATAAAGCCAGTTGATTTTAATAACCTTCAGTCCATGGGGTTTTCTGAGGGTATAGCTTCCGATCCACCGGATGCTACTAGTCAAAATTCAAGTAGTGGTGAACTATCGGACTCTACGTTAGATTCAATACAGCAGAACTATGAAGGAGTAAAATCCACATTTCTAGACTATGCAATATGGTTGGATAATTTAAGTGGTGATAGGAAGAGACCTTTCCTTGATGTACATTTAATTCCCTTCACTACCGCCATAAGGCTACCAGTGGTGAGCAATGCGTATGATGTATATGCAGATAAAGGGACATTCTACGAAGATGTTAGTATACAAGGGAGCGTATCAATAGGTGGAGGTATTACCGGGAAACTTTCAATTGGCGGGGAGGCTTCATTCTCTAGGTCAATAGAATCAATTACATCGGACAGGATAATATCTATTAGTGATAAATCTAAGATTTTGCATATAAAACCAACTGGAGAAAGTGTGAAGTTGATATTGCCCGTAACCAATATGGAGTCAGGTTTCTTCATAGAAGTAGTAAATTGCACAGAGGGTAAATACACGACACTTGAGCCAGAACAAGGTGAGCTAAAAGCTAAGGGTACGGGATTATCGCAACCATACTCCGCAGCTACAGTTTATTGGGACGGCTCTCAATGGTATGCGATTGGGGATTTAACTACATAATGCTTGGTCATGCAGTTGAGTCTATTGATTACAATCTTCCTGTTGATGCTGTAACACGGAAGCCCCTGTTTGCATTTTCCTGCAATAGGAATGTTAGGGAGGGTTATGATGGCCCACTTCTACTTGCAGATGATGACTCCCCTATATCTATAGATAATATATCGACTAAAGTTGGATCCAAGGTAAAGGGTATATTTGATCAAAAATCAAGATATGGTCACGCCCAACATGATGCCACGGCAAGTGGAAACATTACCTTAGAAAAAGATGATAAATTTTTTCTGAGTTTTGATGGAGAAAGTTATTTTAATATACCCATATCTCAGTATCTCACGCAAGATGTCGGGGTCTTTGTTGTTTGTGACCCTGAAGGTCAAGGGAGAGCGCCAGTTTTTTCTGGCACATCTTCAACGCATGAGCTCTGCTTTGATGTGGGTTCTGCTTATATGAGGTTTGATTATTATGATTTAACTGAAAAGGAAAAACTATTCGGTGGCATAGATAGTCCTGATGGTAAAATAGGTGGGTATGCGGGAGCATATGCAGATGATATGCTTATAGAATCAACATCAGGTAGTATAGGGGAGGGTGTTAGGTCGAAAAACTTAGAGAATATCGACACATCCTCTATAGGCAGAAGTACGGAGGACTACTTTAATGGAAAAATTTACGAACTACTAATATTTGATTTCAAAGTCTCTAGTGATGCAAAAGAGCAGATATTTGATGATTGGCGAAACTACTATTCGTTGACCTAGTTTATGACCTAATATATTATATAATTATGTTTGAGCTACTTACATTGTTTTTAACCGGGGGAGGTTCAGCCGCAATGGGCAGTATACTGAAAGGTGCATTTGGGGCATTAAACGATGCTCGCTCACAGAAACATGAATTAGAAATGGCAAGGGAGTGCCGAAACAATGACCATGCAATTAAATTTCAAAAATCACTTACATCTGGTCCGGGTGGAGCATTTACTCGCGCTACTCGCAGGATGCTTGCTCTTATCGGGATGTGCACGCTCAGCTTCATCACCTGTATCACAACCGTCTACCCAAGTGTTCCACTCATCAGTACAACAAACCTTACAGGAGAGGGAAGAAGAGAAATTCTTTTCGGGCTCTTCAGTTTTCCAGTCGAGCAAACCGCTTTGGTCGTTACAACAGGACATATTGCTCTTTTCCAAGCAACCGTAGTCTTGCCCATGATTGTAGGATTCTATTTCACACCAGGAGGCAGACGATGAAGTGGTCAGAGTTTAAAGAATTAGTTAGAACAAATTTGTTGGTAGATGCTGATAGGAAGGGCAGGGGCATACAGAAATATATTAACCAACTGATGGTTAGTGGAGTAATAAACCTACAGGATTACATCGATGCATTTAAGTCTAGGAATATTAATACTTTTTTCCCGAGCGATATGTTTTCCGTCCCAACTGGAAGAAACTCAAGCGAAGTGGAGTTTAGCCCAACCCATGCCACGGTTGAGTCCGTAATTGTTTCCGGTCTGTTTAATGATGACACCTCAGAACGATGGTACTCTTATGTTGATGTCGTTCCCTGGAGTTCTAGGTATTCAGTCACTAATGGGTGTCCCACTAGGACTAGGGCATACTCCGGTAGGGTAACTTTTGGAGATGGCAGGTTGTATCTTTGTTCTCCTCTAGCTGAACACGAGAAACTTTATGTTTACTGGAGTGGTGTAAAGCAAAAGTATGAAGATGACGATTTGGTTATATATGATGACGCATCAGCAAAAGCCGTGTCAGATTACATAAAAGCCCACTTGAACAGAGAGGTTGATAAAGATGTGGCGATGTATGAGTCGTACATGAAGATGTACAGCAAGCAACGCCAAGAACTACATCGGGTGTGGAAAAACTATAACAACACCACAGCGATTGACCATGCAAGTAATCAAAGTACAGGTATTAGTGAATTTACAGTAGGGTAAGATATGGCAACCAAGGCGATACTTAAAAGCTATTTTGAAACAGGGGATACGCCAACGGGTGCGCAGTTTGCTACGCTTATAGACTCTCTCTTGGGTATAGATGAAGAAGTCGTTGATAACTTAACTACAGACTCTGGGGTCAAGGCGCTTGCTGCTCGCCAGGGGGTTGCATTAAAGACAATAGTCGATGCACTTGGAATTAGGGTAGGTTCAATCGAGGAATTAAATACTACTACACTTAATGACTATTTACTGAAAGCAGACCTTGGTGATTTCCTGGTTGGTAAGTCGAACACAAATCATACTCATCTTGCATCTAGTATTATAGACTTACTTGATTTGGTTTATACAAAGCCTGAGGTGGAATCTTTGCTTGATGACCATGCTTCAAACGCACATACGCATAGCATCTCGGAGGTTTCCGGGTTGCAGGATGCCTTGGATAATGCAAATGATGCGAGCTTGGTAGCATCCGCAAGGTCTGATCTAGAGGGTCAAATATCTGCAAAAGCAGAGTTGGTGCATTCCCATACCGAGTCAGATATATCTGACCTCAAGAACTACTTAGAGTCCGCAACTGCCACAATATTACTTCAACAGAAGGCAGAGATATCACACACCCACACCGAGTCGAGCATTACCGACTTGGATAAGTATACAAAAGCTGAAGTTGATTCTCTTTTCGCCGGAGTGGTATCAAATGGATCAGTTCCTGCCCATACCCATACGGAGGCTAATATTTCCGACCTAGATAAATATACAAAAGCAGAAGTTGATCAAAAAGTAACAGACTCTCAGGCAATCTCATTAAATGCACACAAAGCAGAATCTAATCCTCACTCTATAACTAAAGATGATGTGGGTTTAGGAAATGTAGAAAATTTATCAAAGTCAGGATTGTTAAACAACTCAACCTTGACTGGGGACATTACCATAAGCGGGAATGTAACAGGGCTAACAAAAGAAGATGTAGGCCTCGGTAATGTGCCAAATACTAATATATTAGATCTATTTACTTCGCATCTAAATGATGAGAGTAATCCGCATAATGTTGAGCTTTCTGATTTTGATGCCTACACAAAACCCGAAGTTGATTCAAAGATTCAAGAGTTTCTTGAAATATACAGGACTATTCATACAGGCACACTTCCGCAATCTGGAACCGGCTCAACTGGACTGGTTACTCAAAAAGACATATGGGACAGAATTAAGGATATAAGTTTTTCGGGTGACACCTCAAAATTCACCGGGAATGTAATCGTTGAAAAAAACCTTACGATAAATGGAACAACTACTACTATTAATACGGTCAATCTTGAGATTGAGGATAATGTAATAGTTCTTAATAAGAATCAGACTGGCACTCCTTCAAATTCATTGCAGTCAGGTATTGAAGTGGAGCGTGGTGATTCACCAAATGCAAAGTTATACTTCGATGAAGCAAGTGGCAGATGGAAGGCAGAGATTACTTCCGGAAATACTGTAGTAACTAAAACAATCGCATTCGTAGAGGATGCATACTCACAAGGGTAAATTATGTCATTACCAGCAGATTATAGTAATTTGGAAAACGATGTTCCTAGCGGGCAAACCTATGCTCCAATTCAAACTAAAATCAGGTTGCGGAGGAATAGTTCCACACCAATTCCTAATAGCGAGGTGGATGCTAACCTTGAAATTGTAAGGAAGAAGCTCAATGAAATTGGCACAGGTAACAACAATTTAAAGACTATATTTGGAAGCACAGAATCTGCCGCGCAATCTGCAAGTAATGCACAGACTGCTCAGACCAATGCCGAGACTGCAGAGACCAATGCCGAGACTGCAGAGTCAAATGCAGTGAATGCAAAGAACTCTGCAGAAACGGCAAGAGACACTGCAACTACAAAAGCATCTAATGCATCTGCATCTGCAGATACCGCAAGCACTCATGCGACCACGGCAACAAACGCAAAGGACGACTCCGTATCCGCAAAGGACTCCGCCGTATCCGCAAAGGACTCCGCTGTGTCCGCAAAGAATGCATCTGTTGTTGCTCAAGGTGCATCTGAGTCTGCACGGGATGCTTCAGTTGCCGCAAAGGACGATGCGGAGTCTGCAGAGTCATCAGCACAGGGTTATGCTACTCAGGCATCAACATCTGCGAGTACGGCATCCGCCAAGGCTACTTCTGCGTCAACTTCAGCTACTTCTGCGTCAACTTCAGTTACAAATGCGTCAACTTCAGCTACAAATGCAAGTACAAAAGCACAGCAAGCAAGTGCCTCAGCTACATCCGCAAGTACTTCTGCATCCACAGCATCCACGAAGGCATCTGACGCCGCAACCTCTGCTTCTAATGCCGCAACCTCTGCTTCTAATGCCGCAACCTCAGAAAGTAATGCATCAAGCTCAAAGTCAACTGCAGCCACCAAGGCATTAGAGGCAAGTCAATCTGCAGGTAATGCTTCTTCATCTGCATCCACTGCAAGTGGGCATGCTTCCTCGGCAAGCACACATGCAGATAATGCTTCTTCTTCCGCATCCACTGCAAGTGGGCATGCCTCCTCGGCATCTACGCACGCAAATACGGCGTCCACGCACGCCAATACCGCATCCACTCATGCTAGTACTGCGTCCACAAAAGCAAACGAAGCAAGTCAATCTGCCAATACTGCGTCTGCAAAAGCAAGCGAAGCAAGTCAATTTGCTAGTACGGCTTCAGGGCATGCTAGTGCCGCGCAATCTGCAAAGCAGGCAATGGATACATTGTTCGATAATTTCGATGACAGGTTTTTAGGTACAAAAACATCGAACCCTTCCGTGGATAATGATGGCAATGAACTATCTGTTGGGGCCGTATATTACAATAGCACAGCAGGAGAAGTTAGATTCTGGAATGGTTCATCATGGGAATCACCTGCAGCTGCAGCTGCAACTTCCGCATCCACGGCATCCACAAAAGCAAATGAAGCAAGTCAATCTGCTGATGCTGCTGCTCAAAGTCTCGCGTCCGCTCAGGCGCTAAACTATTCTGATGGAGATGATGGAGATGATGGAAAGGGGTGGACGGGCGGTGCATATAATCCGTCATCAGGTGCTGTTACTTTTTCATCAAATGACGGACTTGGGTTTTCAACACAAGACTTAAGGGGGGCGGATGCCACACCTGCTGGAGCAAATGCCCAAATACAATTTAATGCAAATGGCTCATTGGGTGCTGATTCAAATTTAACATTTACAGGCAACAATCTTTATACCCCAGGATTACTGATTGGTAGTGGAAATGTAGCTGGTCAAGAAGGCGGAGAACTAGCTTTTAAGAAAGCTCCAAATTCTACACTCGGAGGAGATTATGTGCATTTTGACACTGTAAACAATATAATGAGATTTTTTGAAGGCGCCTCTCCTCACAGAGGTGCATTCATCGATTTGAGTCTATGTGCTAATGGAGCACAAACCAATTTATTAGAAGGTGGAGAAGACGGAAAAACTCCAAACTTTTCTTTTAATGCATCAAGTAAAGTTTTAACCATTACTAATTACAATGCCTAGTAAGACAAAAAAGTACAAGAATCGTACTTTAAAGCCCATGATGGGCGGTGCGTTATTGGAGAATCTCTCAGGAGAGAGTGCGTCAGGTGAGCACTACACAAAGAAATTAAATTTTCGCAGACATCAGGAAGGGGAAAGTCGGAGAGAAGGGTGGGATGTGTTTAAGCCTTCCGGTAAATTACTAGAGGCATTCCCTCAATTGTTTACAGGACTCCCTAGCGACCATCCGATTAGATTAATATGCCAGTTTAGATCAGGAGATAACATTACTTGCCTTGTCGTTGCCGCAGGTGACAAGATATTTAGATACAAATTCGATAGAGACACAGAATACATTAATCCCAATGCACCGGAAGACTGGGTACAGGGTGAGTATTTCGCAAGGGATGAGAATGGTGAACCATACATAGCCGCACCCTCTGCAGACTTTAAATGGATAGTAATTGCATCAGGGTGTCACCATATAGATGAAACAGTAGGGGATTACCTGGCTAATGAAGTAAATGCATGGGAAGCA
>Ga0181389_1000082_pt1 | contig 33175 bp, 23 predicted proteins | sample 12SPOviralmetaG_FD_130121 | JGI IMG/M metagenome (GOLD analysis project Ga0181389, IMG submission 130121) | Marine viral communities from the oligotrophic San Pedro Time Series (SPOT) site, San Pedro Channel, CA, USA - 12 SPOT_SRF_2010-06-29 | ecosystem: Environmental > Aquatic > Marine > Strait...
CTTATATTGTAATTTTTATCCCCTGTTTTTTGAACGTTATAATCACCACCTATTAAATAACCATCTTTAGAACCTTGTGATTTTCCTATAACAGCTGGTTTAAAAAATTTATTATCAGCCGGTCTAATAGTATCGCCTCGTTGTAAACCTTCTTGTGTTTCGTCCATAACTAAAGAATACTCTCCTTTGTCATCTGTTTGTATTTTGTCTGTGTTTTCACCTGTCAATAATTTACTGTTATGTAAAGGTAACGCGTAAAAATTTGGTATTTTTATTCCTCCCATTTTATTTGTATTTTTTAAACATTAATTTATACAGCAATTTGTTCCAAGCTTGCTGTAACTTGTCTATAAATAATTTTATTTTTTGTTTCATAACTTATTTTTTAGGCATTAACCAATATTCGTAATCTCCAGTAGGTCTAACTACTCTTATATAGTCTACATTTAACTCACCATCTGGTATTCCTTTTGTCATAGGTCTTCTTTTATAACCTTCTTTTTTTAATCTTGTATTTTTTCTTTTATAATCTATTTTTATTTGAGCATCTTCTTTTTCTTCATTTTCAAGAGTTGTTTTAGTTCCCCAATAAGGTAACTCTGCTTGCCAACTACTATAACCCATAGATAACATAGCTCTTTGCCATAACTCTAAATCTTTATCTGACATTTGCTTTAAGCTCATCATTAGTCTTAAAGCTCTATCAGCTGGTATATTTGTAGAAGCTGATACAACTTGACCAAGTGCTAAATAAGCTGGATTATCTAAATTAAATCCTCTTCTGTATATTTCTTTTCTATTGTATTTATAAGTTTGAGCAGCGCTTCTTAATTTTCTTATTTTAGAATCTATAGCAGGAGAATAATCAAACACCGACCACACAGCTTCTTCAAAATCAGGCGTTTTCTTTTTTGATTGTTTACCTACTTCTAAACTAATTGCTAGTAAAGTATCTACTAAAGCACCACCATATCCTAAACCTCTTAATAAAGAACTTAACATACCTTGACCAATAGCCATAGCTTTTTCATCATTACCTCTTCCTTCTTTATCTTCATCGTCATCTTCTTTAAACAACGTGGTAAATATAGCAGATTGCATAGCGTTGAATATTAAGTTTTGCATTGCTCCGTAATAGAATATTTTAGATAAATTAGTTTTCCAATCACCTCTACCATTTAATAAATCTAGCGTAGCTTTCTTTATAATTCTTGAATACTGCATAGGTGTGTTAGCAAAGTTTAATACTAATCTACCTAAGCCACTAGCTTGCTGCATTGATATTCTATCAGTTCTACTTGATTGTTGACTTTCTTCTGATATTTGATAGAAGTCATCAAATGCTTTCGCTTCAGCTTCTGCTTGAGTATATGTCTTACCTGTATCTATATTCACTTGTTTAAGTAAGCTATTTACTCTATTTCTGTAAAAACTTGCACCACCAGTTGATATAGCCAAACTATCTGCTATTCTAGTAAACACAAAACCTTTGTTTAACATATAAGATATAACACCTTTCATACCTCCTTTTTTAGAGGCTTCAGCTATTTCTGATTCTGCTACATTTATTTTTAATCCATTACGTCTTTGTACTAGGTAATCAGAATTTAATAAGTACATTACATCTTTCCAGTATTGTTTTTGATTAGCAAAAGCTAAACCTGCTTTAAAAGGATTGTTATCACTCCAGTTCATAAAGTTAACCGAAGATATAAGTTGTAATAATCCTGATTTTCTATTTAAGAACATTATAGCACCAACAGAATTGTTCAACCAATCCATTACGTTTTCTACTTGAGCGTTACCACCAACAGGTCTGTTGCTTCCTCGCTTCATTCTAGACAATATGTTACTTAAAGCTTTTACATAGTTAGAACCATATATTGCCTCTAACTTATTCATGTTTTCTTTAGAAAATATAATATCTACATTTTCTTGCCACTCTTGTAATGCTTCTTTTCTATATACTTTTTGTATACCGTTTATAATATCTGAAGTAATAGATCCACTAACCCAATCAGCATTAGGTCCAGGATATTCTTTTCCTTTTTGTATAAAAGCTATTTTTTCTGAAAATACTTTTAATGCAGGGTTATTTTCTATTAACTTATTTAAAGCATTTTTATCTCTAGTAGATAATCCAGGAATATCCATACCTTGCATTGTCCATATGTGAACTCTTAATGCTTGTGAAAAAGTAAAGTTACTATGACCTGAAGGTTTTGATAAATTCTTAGGAACATTTTTTATACCTTCTCTTAATGCTTGAAAATCATTAGCAACTGCTATTTTAGCTTTAATAACTAATTGCTCTGCTTTATTAAACGGATCTAATAAATTATCTTGTATCCATCGTTGGGCTAAATTACCTTTTTCGCCTTTTGGTAAAATCTTATACAATAAACCTGTAAAGTCTTCTGCTGATGGTGGTATAAAAAATTCAAATCTATTAGCTGCTTTACCTTCTACTTTAGCTCTAGCATCTGAATAAGTTTTGTACCATTCTTTCCCACTTTGTTGTTCTATAATAACATTAAACTCTTTGTTTATTCTTTGTTTTTTACTAGACTTAGCTAGTTGAACATCAGACTTAACATCGACTTGATCAAGAATATTTTTAACAGCTTGCACATTTGCTAACGCATCATCAGCAAAATAAAAATCATTATATCCTTTAGCTGTTTTATCTAACACCCATAGAGCTTTAGCATCTGGACTACCATTTGCTAAACCAGTTATATTTTCAATAGGTAGATTTAATCCTATACCATCTAAAAACTTTTTAATACTTACTGCAGAAGCTTGAGGCCTAGCTGTTAATACAAATATATCTCCACTACCAAACTTATCTTGACGTTTTAAAGCAAGATCTGCTAATGGACCTTTTCTACCTTTAACGACTTTTTCAAATTCTGTAAAATCAAACTCTGCTCCATTTTGCTCTAACAACTCTGCCTCGCTCGCGAATTGAGCTGGGCTTATTTTAGTAGTAGTACCGTCAGGCATATTAACAATAACCATGCTTTTACTAAAGGCTAATGTATCATCAAAATCAAACACACTTATACCTTTTCTTTTCTTGTTCGCTTTATTTCCCAGCTCTACTGTTTTGTCTGCGTTACCCATAGCTTCAATAGAAGCTTCTGTTGTACTGTTAGGGGTTATTAAGTTAAATAAAGTTTTTTGATTTACATTAACTTTCTTAGATGACTTTATGTTTACTGTTTGTGATTCTTTTAACTCTGCTTTAGCGCTTTTAACACTTTTGTTTTCTAATAAAATCTCTTTAAGTAATTTGTTTTGAAAGCTAATACTATCAGGATTTCTTAATGATTTATCTAAAGGTAAACCTAAGCTTTCAGCTATGGTCATTACTTTTCCATCTTTATAAGTAACGTATTCATTTAAGTTTATATTAGGATTGCCTAATAAATATCTAACCCAAACGTTTGGTTTGTCCATATTCCAAAACTCACTAGGAAACTGAGAAGTATAACCAGCTTTTCCAACTATAACATCATCTGTTTTTAATAACTGACCTTGAATGTAGTTGTCTTTTATTAAACTAAAATCTTTATTGACAGTGTTATTATATATAAGATCAACTGCTATTTTAGCTGCGTTATTAGCAGGCATTAAATGTTCTGCAACATAGTTTAAAGGCTTGCCAGAGACTACTATACCATTGACTTCTCTATAACCTTCAACAAATGTACGTTTAGGCATTTTAGATAAAGAAAAGAATTCAATAGGAGCTAAAACTCTCATCACATGTTTTGAATTGTTAACTTGACTATTTATCCAAGAAGCCCAGAACTCCATTCTGCCTGGTATTATTTTTCCGTCTTTTCTTACGTTTTTATTTATGACGTTAAGTATCTTTTTTAATATTTTACTTTTGTCCGCTTGGTTGTCTCTAAATTTTTTATCTCTTAATAATTCTATTCTTTTTTCTGGACTTAATTCCGCGTATTGACCTTGTTCTGATTCTGCTTTTTTTAATACGGTAATATCTTTAGCGCTTAATGAAGAGCCTTTTTTAAGTTTATCCTTATCTAAAAATTTATCATTACCAATAGTTTTAGTATATTTTTTTACATATTCTGGATTAGCTTCAATGAATGCGCCAGTTAAAGGAGCATTAAGCAAATCTTTTAATTCATCAATCTTGTTACCAGCATTGAAATTAAATATAGTTCTTCCGCTACTTGCGCCGAAAGAATCTGAACTTCTTGTTTTTCCACTTGTAGAATTAGTAAACTCATAAAAATCTAAACCAAGCTCAGGTATAGTCAATAGCACGCTTTCGTTTCTTGCTTTTATCTGATCATCAGTAAATTTATCGTGTTCAAATTTTTGACCTTTTACTGCGAACATTGTAAGATCTTTATCTGACATATAATCTTTAATAGTAGGCTCAACAATTTTTGCAGATCTTTTATATTTCTTACTAGCTTTAACAGTTACTGTATCTAAGGAAGTATCTTCTTTAGTTCTTTGATCTAGTTTTTGTTCTAAACCGTCCATAAATTCAGAAGAAGTTAATGGAGATTTTTTAATCTCAAGAACATCACTTAGCTTATCCATGAAAGCTTTGTCAGATCTTAGGTTTTGTACACCTTCCGCCATTATACTTTCTGTTATCATGCTAAATAAAGACTGTTGTCTTTTTTCACTAGACTTATAATATTCTTTTAATTTTTCTTTATTAAGATTAGTTATTTCGTATACACCAGGTCTTGAATAAGTTTTCTTACCGTCTTTAACTTTTATCTGATCTGTTGTACCTGTTTTTTTATACTTAATAAGTCCTGAGTCTATATTAGATTGTCTACCTAATCTTCGCTTTATTGTAGAAGATGGTATTGTACCTATTAAACCTTGGTTAACTATTTTATCTACAAAGTCATTATACTCTTGTGTTCCCCATTTACCCACCAAGCTTCTCATAGTTTGCATAACACTTTTATTTTTAGTGTTTGCTATAATTGATTTAGCTACAGTTTCAGGATCTGTATTTTTTCCTATATTACTTACTATATCTTTAGCTAAACCTGTAGTTTGACCTTCTTTATTTACACCACCAATTAAATCAGATGTTACATTCTCGCTTATCTGGTTCTTTATAGCTGGTACTGAAGTAGCATATTTCTTTTTTCTAGCTGTAGACTTTTGAGACGGTGCATCAAAATCTGTTTGTGATTCTCCAGCAACATCAAAACCTACGTTTTCTTTCATTGAATCTAAACTAGTACCTTGTCTAGTAGCTTCTTTAACTAACTCAGGACCAATACGTTTAGCTATATTATCTAAATACGTAGTTGCTTCTGCTTTAGCTGAATCAAAGTTTTTAGTAAAACTAGGGAATTGTTTGTTTAACAAGCTAGTTACTTCTTCGTTTATTTTTGGATTACTTAAGTTCAATGGAACACCTCTTTGTCCTGCCCATCTTTTTAAAGCATCTCTTCCTGCTGCTTGATATTGTTGTGTTAAATCTATTACATTATCAGAATTACCTGCCTTATATTCATTTGTTAACTCAGTTAGTTTTTTACTTTGTTTACTTGTAGCATCACGATCTTTCATTTCCTTAGTCGTGTATTCTCTTTTAATTAAATCACCTTCTGCTCTACCTTCAAAAAGTTTATTTTGAGCTTTTGTAAACTCACCTTTTTCTATGCTTTTGTTATAACCTTTTATAAACTTATAAACATCTCTACCATTATTAAATTTAATATCTGATTCACGACCCATTAAAGAGTTAAATATTCTACTAAAAAACTCTCCTATTTGTTGGCCGTAACTTCCGTCAAAAGCGGATTTATCAATAGCACCGTCTAATACAGCTTCAGAAAATAAAGTTAATACTTCTTCAGCTTGTTGTTCGTTAGTAACGTTTGGATCATCTTTATATTGTTGTATTCTATCGGCTAAACCAGAATCTTTAATTAGTTTAGGATCAATTTTATTTAAATATTCTACTAAACTGTTACCTAAAGCTATAGCTGTTCCTTTACTATTTCTTACAGTGTTCCAAAGTACAGCATGTAAAAACTCATGAGCCGCAGTATTAATTGCTCCATCTTCTAGTATTTGCGTGTCATTAAGTATTATAACTTGCTGATCTCCTTTTTGAAATATAGTACCGTAGTTAGTTGTTAAACCTTTTGAAGCTGCTATTTTCCATCCTTCTTCTTTTAATTTATCTATCTGAACTTCAACACTTGCATCATCTTTACTACGTATAATTTTTACGTTTGCTTTATCATTGTTATTTATTATATCAACTACATTACCTACTTGATTTATGTAAGCATCTTTATCTTTAGCTTGTAAAATAATATTTTGTAGTGCAAAAGAAACATTACCTAACTCTTCTATTTCAGCAGAAGTTATATCCTTGTCATCAATTTTATTTATGTATTCTTGAAGTTTCTTTTTTCTTACCATCAAATCTATAGCCGCTTCTCTATTTGTGCCATCTAAATTTTCCGGAAGTTTAAAACCAATATTTCTATAATGAGAAATTATTTCAATTTGCTCGTTACCTTGTTCTTCAGTAATTACATTGTTTTTAATGTCTAATTGTATTTTTGAAATAGCATCTTTATAAAAAAGCTCAACTGCTGCAGCATTTCCTTTTTGGTTAAATCTAGCTGCTATACTAGCCGATATTTGACTAAGTTCTATAGCTGATTGTTGTGTTATCATACCAACTACTGGTAATGCTTTAGCTATTCTTCTACCTTTTTTAGCTCCTTCAAAATCAAATTCACCAGAAGATACAGCGTCAAATACACTCATTTTTCCACCTTGTAGTTTTTGATTTATATCTGAAATTAAACCTTGAGTTCCTTCAACTACATATTCGCTTAGTCCCGCTAACTCTCTAGCTGTTAAAAAAGCAGGCAATGTTGCTAAATATTGTTTCCACTGCCCACGAAACAGAGAAGCAACTCTTTGATAACTTAATGTTGATGCTTTTGTAATTTTACCTAAAGAAAATCTTTCCATACCAAATTGAGCACCGGTACTAATAACATTAGCTAAAGTATTTATAGAGTCAGGATCTTCTAATTCCGCCATGTAATCTTCAGTAACAGGTATATAATCTTCTCCTTTTCTTGCTTTAATTTTAGTATCTAGCACAGCCCACATGTCACCTGTCATTGTTTTTGCTACTATATCAGCACTACCTAAAACATCTAATACAGTACCTACAGCATAAGCATAAGGATTTTTAGTTTGCTTTAAACCCATACCGGCAAACATAAATATCATATTTGATTGGTCTATTAATTCATTAACCAAACCTAGCACGCTGCTATCATCTCCTAACTGTGGTATTAAAGATACTCTGTAATTGTCTTCAACATTTGCACTAATGTTTTCTGCTAAATTTTTACTATTTGTAGCAAACTTAGTGTTGTATGCTTTGTCTAATTCATCTAAAGTTTGACTACTTGACAGCTCTAGGTATTGTCGTCGATCCCATAGCGGTAGTAATTTATCTTTTATTTCTGTATATTTTTTAACGTTTTTATTGTCAAATTTATTTTTATCATACCAAGCCATAAACTCTTTTTCGTTCATGTCACCTAATCCTAGTTCTTTAATGTCATTTTGTAGTTCATTAAAAGTTGCAACTCCATTATATAAAGTTGATTGTCTAGACGCGTTAGGTGTTGTAAAAATTAAATTTTTCATACCTTGCTTCCATTTGGTGTAAGAACCAGCAGCTGTATTTCTTATTTTATACCACCACTCAGAATATGTTCCGTCTTTAAGCCCTTCATCTAGCTTAGAAAACGTTGGGTCTTTACTTCTTCCAAAATCTGTATATATACTTTCTAAAACTTTTTGAGCAGCATATTGATATTGTAATCCTCTTACTTCATAATCACTCGAATCTAATAAACTAGCAAATCTTTTTTCTTGCCACTTTTCATATTCTAAATTAATTTCTTCTAATCTACCAGGATTGTTAAGTGATCCATCAGCTTTAGCAGCTTTAATTAATTCAACATACTTTACATTTGCTTCATTTTGTAAATTTAAATTAGCCTCTGTTATTGTTTTTATATTAACAGGGTCGTTATTTATTAGTGTAGGAACGAATTCAACAGCAGCATTTACATAATCATCAAAATTAGCATAATCACTATATGGTAATTGAGTTAATATTTCTTCTCTTACATAAACAAAAGCCTCTTCGTTTAGTTTAAAATTCTCGTTTAAATTCTCTAAATCATCTAAGTTTTTATAACCAGCACCAACTCCACTTTCTGTAGGAATTTTAACAAACCCTAGCGTTGATTCATTAAAACTATTTACTTCTTCTTCAGTTTTAAAGTTTTCATACAGAGCAGAATAAACATCTACCATGTCTTGTGTTATTCCTTCTGGTAAAATACCAGCACCAACATCAAATGATTTAGCTAGAGCTTCTATTTTTGGTTGGTATTTATTTTTAAAAAGCTCTGATCTTTCAAATGATTCAAATGAGGGATCGTCTGGATTGTCTTCCATCCATTTCTGTGCCGGATCTAAAAGTAAATCCCTTTTTGCTTTTTGAAAAGGAGTCAAATTACTATCATCAAACATATCAAGATCTTCTTCAGTAACTCCTTTGTCAGGATCACCAGCAATATTTTCTATAAAATAATTTTGAATAGATAAAAACTGATCATAATTTAATTTGTCAACAGATACTTTAGCAGACAGCTCATTGTAATTACTTTCTTTTGGTGTTAATATTTCAGGTAACTCTTCAAGTTTACTTTCAATGTCATTCATTGTTCCTGACACGTCTATTGCTTGGACGTTTTTAAAGTCAAGTGCTAATGAGTTATCTTTATTTACTAAACCTAATTGAGCTTGATCCCCTGCGCTTACAGTAGCAAATGGTAATGTTAAAGGATTTTTTTGAATTTCACTTATTTCCTTTAATATCTCTTCAGTTTTAATGTAAAAAGGATTTTTTTTAGGATCTCCTATAGTAACAACAGTAGGAACCATTGTTGTTTCAGTGTTAAAATCGCCTCTATTTAGTTGTTCGTTATACTTTGGATTCGTTTGATTTAAGAATCTAGAGAAAGGATTATCATCATAAACGTTAGGTTTTATTTTTTCTACAGGTTCCATTGTAATAATTTGCCTTGGTTGTTCAACCTCTAAAGCAATTGGACCTATAGATGATTGTTCCTCGTCATCTAATTTTTCTTCTTCTTCTGTATTAAACACATTGTCTACTAAATCAAAAGAGCTGTTTTCTTGGAAATTAAAATCGTTTTCTTCTTCCATGTAATTTTATTTAAGAATATTGTTTCAATGCTTCGATTAACTCTGGAGACTGCTCTGTAGGTAAATCTTTAACTTCTTCTGGTAGTTTTTGATAAAACAAAGTCATTCCCGCTTGCCACTCTTTAATCCCCAACATGTTTCTATAAAACTCAGGTATTGGCATTTCATTATCATTTAAAGCTTTTATTAAATCTTGGCCTTGTTTTTTCTCGTCACTTAAAGTTTCTTTTACTATACTAGGTTCGTTCGCTATATTTCTTTGAGGTAATTTTCTATCTAAGTTGGCTTGTAAAATAATACTCATTATATAAGCTCTTTGAGCGTCTACCATAGCTACGTTTTGATCTCCATAACCTGTTTTATTAAAAGCATATCTATTACCTACAAATCCAGCTTTACCTTCAGGATCTAATTCATCATAAAGCTTTGATAACTCAGGAGATACTTCTTCGTTTATACCTAATGGTAAATCTATACCTAGTCTTTTGTTAGAATAACCAGATAATACAGATATGTTTCCACTAGCTACTGCAAATAAACCAGATACATGCGCTCTTACTTCTGCATTATAAGCTGGATTATTATCTATAAATTCTGTTACAATTGGTTTTACTAAATATTGTTTTAGTTTTCCATTTGCTACAGAATATATAGGTATTTTTATAGAAGTATCTTCTGCAACATCGTTAGGATCTTCTGAAACAACAGAACCACCTAGAAAAAACTGTGGCTGTAATGTAGCGTTTGTAGTTATACCAGCGTCTTCAAAAGTTGTTTGTAAGTCCATAGCTTCAGGAACTGTACTAATAAATAAAGATAACAATTCGTCATTATCTAACTGAGAAGAGTCTATTTCATTGTATATAATATAAAACATGTTACCGTTAGTATCATATTTAATGTTTCTTTTTTTCAAAAAATCATCCATTACATAGGGAACGTTGTGAAGGTATTTTCTAAAAGTTTCGCCTTTAACTAAAAACTCCATACTTTGTGTAAATACTATTATCTCTTCACTTTCTGTTTCTCTAAAATAAAAGTTTTTTTCAACTTTAACATCTCTAAAATAATCAAAAAGATTAGACCAAGCTGCCATAGAAAACATATTCTTGTCTTTGTTTCTTTCTGTAGTTCCGTTTATGTTTATAGATCTATATTCACTAATAAACAATGGTAAGTTTTGAGGATTAGTTCTATCAGTAGCTTGAGCTAAATACCCACCTAAAGTAATACATTTATCTAATCTACTAAAGTATTCTTTTATAAATTTTTTATCTTCTTTTATTTCACTTTGACCTAAATTTTTAACTTCTAGTTTTAGTTTTGTTTGCCTAGCTATAATTCCTTCTACAGGTCTTTGTGCTAGATCAATAAAATAATCTTTTATTATATTAGCTAAAGTCTTATCTTCATATGGATTTTCAGAAGATGAACTACTCATGTAACTTCTATATTTGTTACTGGCATCGGTGAAAAAGTTTAGTTCTTTGCTTCTGCGCATCTGCGAAACATTAACTAATCTATTCATTTTATCATTATGACCTTTTAATACTGTATTCATTTTTTTTATAGTTTATTTTATCCGAATAACCCTCCCCAAGCGTTACCATATTCTCCTTCAGCTTCCGCGGTAGCTTTTCTTATTTTGTTTTCAGCTGTTTGAGCTCCTATAAACATAGAAGTATATCTGTTTATATCCCCGTTTGTTCTTGCTTCTTGAGCCTGGAACTCGAATATTTCTCCTTTAGCATCAGCCTCTTCTTTTCTACCTTTTAATTGAATAGTAGCTTGATCATAAGCTTGACTAGCTGCTACTTTTTCTCTATTCATTTGAGCTTCACCTTGTGCTCTAAGTTGATCATTAGCAGCTTCTTGTTTTTCAATTGTAGCGGCAACTGATTGTTTAGATTTTAAAGCAGCCATTGCCAAAGCGGTAGCACCACCTGCGCTAGCTCCTGTTTGTTCTAATGTATCTAATGTGTTGGCTAATGCTACGTCAGTTTCTTCTGCTTGCATTTTAGCAGCGGCAGTAGATACTGTTAAGTTATTAAATGGATTAGTTATTTGGCTAGTTAAATCTCTAGCTAAACCAGACAAGTCAGTTATACCTGCGTAAGGATTAATAATGTCCTGACGAGATTCTAAAGAGTCATTCATATTTGCCTCTGCGGCATTAGTCCTGTTTCTAGCATCGTTAAGCTCGTGAGCTGCTTTTGCTTTGGCTTTTTTAGCTCCAATGATTCTACCTATTTTTTTACCCATTACTATATTTTTTTTGCTATCTCGTAAGATGGTTTATTATCTACATCCCATCCTAATTTCTTATGTGTGTTTATTAAGCTTTGATTTCTACCTATTGAAAACATATATTTTTTACCTTGTTCTTTGCATATAGTTTCTATTGTTTTTAACAACATTTCTATTGCATCTTTTCTATCATGTTCTTTATACTTAGGGTTAGATACTATCCATTCAACGAATACAGCGTCAGAATTAGTATAGTATATAAATCCCGCCACTATAGGTGTATTTTCTTTTTGTATCATTATTCCACTAGTACCATTGTCTGGTAGAAAGTTTTTAGGAATAGCTGGCCAACGCCACCATTTCCACCAATCAACCAATACATCGTAATCTGTATCGATTAATTTTCTTGCATTTAATTTCATATAATTATCTATTGTTGTAAACAGTACCTACACTAAATAATTGCTTAGCGCCTGTTCTGTCTGTAAAATCATCTTGAGCAAATGTAACAACTAGATATTGTCCTTTTAATCCAGTAGACTTATTACCTGGTGTTATTACTTCTTCTGCTGTACTTAAACTATCATTTTTTATAGCAGCATAATACACGTTTTGTTTTCTATCAAAACCAGCTCTATATTGTACATTACTATTAGGATCTACATAGTAACCTTGATCGTAACTTAGTATACCTAAATTTTGATTAGTGCTGGTAGTATTACCTAAACCAGGTTGTTGAGGGTTTTCATCAGTTCCAGTATAATCATTTGTTATACCTTGAACTTTCCATCCATTACTACCTGTGTAATTTATTGTTTTGAATGTTTTTGTTGTAGTTGGTTGTGGGTTAAAAACAAATGTTACTCGTGATACAGCTGGTATTCCATAAAACTGATTGTAAACAAAACCGTCATTATGTTTCCATAACGCGTTGTTTTTAAATGTATAATAGTTTCCTCTTAAACTAGTTGAAAGCTCTGGTACATATGACATAAAGCTTACCCAACCATTTATTAAATCATCATAAACAAGAGTTTGTGTTTCTATCGTACACACATAGTTCTTGTGATATACATCATAACCTCCTACTATTCCTGTAAACGTACTACCACCTAATGCATCTCTAAAGTAATCAATCATACCAAAATTAGATATTTCAGTAAGACCATTAGGACCAAGTTGCATAACAACTCCTCTGTCTCTATCTGTAAAAAACTTATTATAACCGTAAACAGCAAACGAACCAGGATCTCTTGATATACCAAAGTTGCCTTCAAAAGCAGTTGGTGTTCCTATAACTAATCTACTGTTGCTATTTAACGGTTGACCTTCTTGAGTAAAAATAACGTCTTTATCTATAGGAGCTCTATTAACTTTTCTTTCTTGGAATATTACTAGATTAGTATTTTCAGCATATAGTTTTTGTATACTTCCTGAAGAAGGATCTACACTTCTAGTTATATCTTCTCCTATTGGAAACTCATTAGTATTGTTAATACCGTTTTTAGCATTATATACACCTGAATATATTAACGAGCTTTGTCTTCTTGTTTGACTTGCTTCTTCTTCTACAATGTAAGCCTTAACTCCAAAATCTACAGAAGTATTATTAAAACCTCCTTTAATTCTTGACTCTTCAACAAACCAGTCTTCATATATATTAGCACTAGGTTCAGTACTACCAGTTGCGGGTATAACATAACCTTCTCCAGTAACTGGATCAGGCGTACCCGTAGTTATACCACCACCTATACCTGCGGCCAATAACGTTCCGTCTGCTTCTCTTTCTTGGTATTGATTAATATTTTTTAATCTTTTCAACCAGAACGTGTTAAAGTATGATACCTCTAGTGTAGTCGCCATATATTTATTATTACTTGTTTTCTCTCATTATTACAGTGGTCCTTCGCATTCAAATCCTAGTGCTCCTATACATACTCCAGTTCCAGGACCAACCGAGTTTGCGTCATAGTAATCAACATCAAATCTTGCACATGTAGTACAAGCGGTACAACCAACACTGTATACACCATTATTTCTTACAGCATATTCACCCACAGCAGAAAAATTATACGCTAGATTAGCAACCGCACCACCCGCGCCAGTAACTTCTAATAAATTAAAATTACCAACTGTTCCACCTGCTAATTGTGCCGGTGAACCTACATCACACGTTGCTATTACCCAAGAGTCAGTCGGTGTTGGTCTATATAATATTGTAAAATTAGTTTTATATGTTGATGGACTAGCTGCTGTGGCACTTTTAGTTAATGTAGGTACTATTTGTACTACTCCTTGAGTTAATTGTCCTGTTGTAAAAAGCTCAGTTACACCTCCACATTGTATAGGACTTGCTCCAAATCTTCCTTCAAATAAAACATTATAGTAAGCTAAGTCTTGACTGTTGTTAGATGTTACACCGTACTTAGGTCCTAAAGTTCCTAACGCTGTATCTATAGTGCTCATTATTGTTTGTGTACCACTACCGATATTTGGCCCAGCTGTTCCTACAATACCAGAATTAACAGAGCTACTTGCTCCAAAAAATACTTCTAAGGGTTCTCCTGCGCCTACAGAAGGCCCACATTCTGTTATTAAACTATTCATTGCAACCGTAGGACCAAAACATAATACTCTATTAACTGGAGGTGTTCCTAATATAACATCCATAACACAATCTATAGTAAGACTGTTAACGTCATTAACACATGATGGAGAAGCATCTGTAACTGTACATGTAAAAGTATAAGTCCCATTAACAGTTGTTCCACTATCTAAAGTAACTGTTCCTGTTTGGTCTATAGAAAATACAGCTGTTGATCCAACTGGTGAGCTTACAGCTAACGAGTAACATAATTCATCAGTCTCTTGTGTTGGGTCAGCACTTCCATTTTTAGCATTTGTAAATTGCCCAAACACACCTGTGTCAACAGTTGTATAACCAACAACAGAACCACCACAAGCAGTTTGTGCTCCAATAGTTGTTCCATAAGTTGGAGTAAATCCACCTATTAAAGGTTGTACATTATTTAAAGTTACAGTTATTTGATTAGTTAAACTATCTATAAAAACAGGATTCACACCATCATCATATATAGTTTCAAAAGATATTAAATATTGATTTGATTGAGTAGTTTGAGATAAGTAAGCAAATAATTGGTTTGTTTTTAAATCAAAATCTACTAAAGAACCACCTCCACCTGTTGATTCAATTGTAAAAGCTCCTGTTACCGCAACGCCATTACCGTCAACTATAGAACTTATTGTAGGTACAGATTGTAAAGTTAATTCATTACCTGATGAATCAGTAAAACTAAAAGCAGTTAAAATAACAGTTCCATTAATAGCATCTTCATCAAATCCTGCTGTTGTTGATGTAGAACTTACAACACCTCCATATTCAGCTACTACAGATCTATTTAAATCTACAAAATTACCTGACGTAGATGATTCGTAAAATATTTCTAATAAACTTTCTACTGGTTCAGTTTCAGATACACTTAAAAAAGGTATCATACAACCTATTGCAAGTCCAGGAGGTGTTGGAGCAGGTACTGTTTGATTAGTAACTTTTGCTCCTAAAGTATTTAAACTAGGATCAGGAAATCCAAGAGGTTGTTTTAATTGAGGTTGACTTTCTTCTGCGCCTACTTTTAATCCTATAGCTAAGGGGTTTTGTTCTACGTTGTAAAAACTTTGTAATAAACCAGCATCACCCCAAGGAATTGCAGCAGGATCGTTTGAAAAAGCACCTTTTGGAGCCGGGGTAGTAAATGGTGAGTTAGCTAATTCTAAACCACCAGATCCAATCGGGCCTATTGTTACAACTTCATCACTTATTCTATTTGGAAAATACTGAGTATTCCAAGCATATTTTCTATTTTCGTAGTATTGAGGAACTGGATTTTTACCGTTATTATTTATATTAGGATTATTTACTCTACCAAATAATACTACTGAAGCAGAAAACTCTGATTGAGTTGGACCCACTTCATTTAAATCTCTAGGAACTTTATTTATATTGTCACCAAGTAAAGCTGCAAAAGCTACTCTACCGTAATCTCTAGCACCTACAACTGGATAACCAGAAACATAACCTGGTAAATATACATTGTAATATTCTTGTTCTTGTTGTTTAACAACTATCTTATATGATTGCCAACCAGTAGGATTAGCAGGGTAAACTTCTATTGTACATTCAAAACCTACACCTACACCAGTAGTTGTGCTTTGAATTAACGCTGTGCCGTTAACGTATCCTGTACCTCTATTTGTTAACTTGACTCCAGTAACTACGCCAGCAGCTACGGCTGTAACTTCTACAAACGCGTTTTGTCCTAAGCCTTGATTACCTGCCGCGTATCTAAGCTCTATTATATCACCAACAATATAACCACCACCACCATTAGTTATTTCTACTTGATCGATGCTTGTATCATTTTCTGCTTTATATAAACCAGGTTCACCAGTGGCTTCATTATTAATCTGTTGCGCTGGTGTTAATCCGTTGTTTACTTTTATTCTTAAAGCATTACCTAACCATTTATAAGTTGTTTCATCTATATTATCTACATCTTCAAAAGATTTATAAGGAGTATATAAAGTAGATCCTTGAGCAGTTGGAATAGAGTCATTAGAAGATAATACTACACTTGAAGCTCTACCATATCTGTCAGCTAATACAAATCCAGCTTGATAATTTCTATTTTGTTTTAAAGAATGATTAGGATATTGTACGTAGTTGTCATAATCTATAGATTTATCCGCGTTTATAGCTTCGTAATCTAAACTAACTGGAGGAGTGTGTTGTTGTAAAAAGTTACCATATATAACTCTGTTAGCACTAATTTCTTGGCCTAATGCTTTTAAAGGAACATTATCATACACTCTATTTTGTTGATTTGTAGGTAAAGTTCTATAAGGTTTTATAGATTTATAATCAAAGTTATAATACCATTGTGGACCAGTACCAGCAAATGTTAAAGGGATTTCTTCAACAAAAGAAGCTAAACCACTAGTAACAGGTATTACTTCTAGTATTTTCACAGAAGTAGCATTAGATTCTTTATATAATATTTCTATGTCAGTTACTTTATAGCCATCAATTAATCCAGTAACTGCCTCAGCAGCTGTAGCGCCCGCATCTGGTAAAGGAATTTTTAAATCAATAGTATCTATAGAATTAGTAAACCATTCTATAATAGTAGAATCATAAGCATTAACTTGATCTTGATATTGATTATTAGGTCCGTTACCAAAAATACCTTGTTGCTCTGGTATAAAACATATTTGAGTAAATGGAGCAGATAAAGAATATTCATTGTCTTCAAATTTAAACCTATAGCTAAATCTAACAAATTTCTCTTCTATTAAATCAGGATCACCTGTAAATTCTTGAGTTGGGTTTTGTCCTAAACCGTAATTAGGATTTGCAGAAACAGAAACGTCGTTAACACCAGCCGCAACAGTCACGCCTTGAGTTAACTTTAAAGTTATAACACCACCACCACCTGTAGTTATTGTAGTGATTTCTTGTATACATACTTCATCAGCTAAAGTAATAGGTAATCCAGTAGCAGTGCTTAACATAGTTTTACTAGTAATAAAGTCTCCTATTTGAGGAGTAGGATTATTACTTGGGTCGGCCTCTGTACTTGTGAAAGGATAACTTATTGTTATTGCAGCGCCAGTAAGGATACCTCCAGCTGCACTTGTTACTGTTGAATCAAAACCTCTAGTCAATAGTCTGTCAGCTGAATCTGAAGCTGATGATCTAGAAAACTTTAAATTACCTCCAGCCCAAGCAACACCAGTAGTTCCAGGAAACAATAAAAAGTTGTTATAAATAATTACTTCATTATTACCACCAGTTGGTTCTATCCACAGTACTTGCCAAACCTCATCATCTTTTTGAGCAGGAAAACCACTAACTATATCTCCTATTTTAACATTGTAATCTCCTACAAATTGAGTAGTTGTAATTTGATATCCTTTTATAGTCTGAACAGGAGGAAAAGTACCACTAACAGCTTCTAAATTAGTTTGTTGTAAAACTAAAGGTGTTTCGTAAGGATAATATTTAGCAACAGATATTTGGTCTTCATTTACATAATGCACTGGTGTAATTAAAGATGTAGGATTAGCTAGTTCAACATTAATTTTTCTTGGTTGATTACGGTTATCTGTCCAAAATAATAAGTTGTCTAGTAAATTTATACCGTATATTTTAAAGTTTTGGTTAAAGTTAAGAAAAGATCCTCTGACTAATAATGTAGTTATATTAGTTGTAGGATTATACCTATGAATAGTATTAGTGTAACCAAAATTTAATTGATTAGATCCAGATAATGTTATGCCTTGACTAAGCACAATTAAACCATCACTTGGAACTGCAGGATCTGGAGGTATAATTCTTTCAATTACAGGATCAACTTCTTGACCTCCAGCACCAGAAGGTTGACCGTTCCAGTTATCACCATATACTGTCATACCTACTTCTAAACCAAGAGTAGTAGGATCTAGTAAATTACCAGCCGCATCATATAACACCCAGTTGAAAGCTGTTGTTGCTGGTATACCTACTTTAGAAAAAGCTTGCACATCTCTAGGACATCTTCCCTCACCGTTATAACCTGAGCTAAATATATAAATATTCTCATTAGTTTCATCTGTAAATTGACCTATAACTTTACCATAATATTTAACAAAACCTAACGGAAGAGTTTGCTTACCTGTATACAAATAAGTTAATTCTTTGTTTTGTAAAACATTCTCAAACTCTCCTACTTCAGAACCTTCTGATCTACTAATTTGTAAATTTTGAGCATCTCTGTATTCACCGTTTGGCAGTAATCTATTGTCAAGGTCTTTATTCATTTTAGACCTTATAAAAGTATTAGTTACTTGTGGCATGTATTATCGTTTTATCCATTTAGCTTTTCCACGCATTACTTGTACTATTTCATCTAACTTAATATTAGATAATCTAATTTTAGCGTTTCTAAGCTTAGCGCTTTTTTCTTGTTTTAATCTTTGTACTATATATTCAGGTTGATTAATTCTAGTAGATATTATAGCATGCAAAATATATGCATATAAAGCATCTTCTGCTAACTTTGGTATTCTACTGTCTAAATCATAAGCAAGTCCATCAGAGATGTACTCTAACACTATTAATTGATTTACTAAATTACTAGAAAAAGAAACTTTACCTTCTCTTTCGTTCATATTAAACCAACCATTATATTGAGCATATTGTGGTGACATTCCGTATTGCTCACCCCAGTTCCAATACCACATTCCACCTTGACCCCAGTTGTAACCAGCCCAATCAAAACCTTCGTTGTATAATCCAAAATTAAAGTTTTGACTTATAAGATTTGTATTAGCGCTTTTCCATCTTTCTTCAGTTATAGATGTGCTTTCCAAATTATCTTCAAAATTATCCTGTGTTGGTACACCAAGATTATCTTGTATAGGTAATTCATATGGAGATGTTGTAAGGTTGTTTGATGGATATATTATTCTTTGTACACCTAGTTGATCTATTCTAGACACTCTAACATAATTAACGTAATCTTGTGGTAAGATAACGCTAAGTGTATGAGGTACCGTTAATTCTTGAGACTTGACAGATTTTAAAGTATCATAACTAAACTCTTGTAAACCTCTTTTAGCATGAAAAATTATATCACTTCTTTTAACATCTGGTATTAATTTATCTTTACCTACATAACCTACTATAAAGTTATTTATTACATCTTTTAATTTTAAATAAGAGTAACTTCCGTAATTTTGTTCTGTTGTAACACCGTAAGCATCTCTGTTTCCAAAACTACCGCCATCAATTGTTTTTAATTGACATACTAAAACGTTGTTTTGAGGAATACCTCCTACAGCAGTTATACTTATAGTGCTATCACCATTGCCTTGCACTTTTAAAGTATAAGGTAATATATATTCTGTATATGTTATACCATCTGCGCTTGTATAAAGCTTGAAATTATTTAAAGCATAATCTGTTTGAACTGGATCAGGATCACCTAATATTAAAGTTGTATTAAATGTAAATGTAAAATCATTTTGACCTGCTACAGCTGTAACTACAAACCCCTGCGCACCCGCGTAATATTGACTGTTAGTTTCGGTAATTAAACCTCCGTTTGGCATTGGCATATCTTATTGTTTTTCGTTGTTATCTTGTTCTGCTACTTGTTGTGAAGCTGCTTGTATTATAGTTGGATCTTGAATTATCACACCAGCATAAGCTAGTATTCTTAGTATTAACTCATCTTGTTCTGTTTGCTCTAACTCAAATTGAATTGAAGTTCCTTGATCATAAAGATAAGCACCTGTTGTAATGTCTTGAGTAAAACCCCATTCTACATTATTTGGTTTTTTAAGATAAGAAAAAGTAATATCTGCCTGTATTGTGTTTGGAAATACAGTTAAAAAATTATCTTCATATAAATATATAGGGAAATTTTCTGTTGGTTGAGTTAAAGGGGAAAGTAATAATTGTCTTAACTCGTTTCTTTGTGTGTACTGACCAAGATCATAGTCTTTATAAAAAACAGTTCCTAGTCTATATAATACATCATTTGTAGTTCCAAGTGTTCCAATAACCACAGGGCTAGGAGCGTAAGGAGGAGCTAAAAAGTCTGTAAAATCTAATAATTGAAATCTACCTGTTACAGCATCGTAAACAGGTGTTCCTACTTTTTGAAAAAACTGTAGTTTTTCTTGTAAATTTTTTACACGATTTGAATATTCAGTATCGTTTTGTGGTAATCGATATTGCTGGTTTAAATCACTAGCATAACCTTCAAACATAGCTAACTGTGCTTGAGTTCCAATTTTATTAAATTCATCAGGAGTTATGTAACCTCTTTGTTGTTGGTTTAATATTAATAACACCGTTTGATATACTGCGTTTACGTTTACCATTCTTTTTTATTTTAATAAAAGGGCGAACGAATCCGCCCTTATTATTTTTAATTTAGTCTTTTTTCTATAGACCTAAATACTTCAATACCTTCGTCTGTTTTAAACCATGCAGCTAATGCTGAGTAAGGGTTTTCATCAAAAGGAACTGTCATTAATTTTCTATCATTTGATCCCCATGTAAAGGTTTTATTATCAGGTGATAGTATTACAATGTCATTTTCCACTGCTTTAATTGCAAAGTTTCTTAACTGTACGTTTTCATCAGAAGCTAAACTTAAAAATAGTTTAGGATTTCTTTTAGCTAATAATAATAAATCTCTTCTAATTTCTCTAGTAGACATGTTGTTTACTTGAGATCCTATTTCTACTCTTACTATTGCTTCACCTAAATCAATATCTATAGATTTTGCTAGGTTTAACGCTTCAATTTCCCATTCAATTTCTTCTACTTGATCAGCAGCGATACTTTCTGGTACGTGCTCTTTATATCTTTGACCTAAAAAAGGGTGATATAAAGATAACAACTTTTGTAATTGTACGTTTTGTTCAGGAACAGTTAATACTCCATCTCTAAAAGTTATATGCCCTAATGTTACTTCACCTTTTTGTTCATCTTTAAATGGTGAAGATTGATTAGTAGCGTATCTTAATTCTCTTTGAACTTGACTTTTTGGATCAAACCAAAGTAATGGATGTCTTCTACTGTGCTTGCTTGGAATTGTAAATGTTAATGGTTCTTTACCTCCGGTAAGTACATAAGTTCTATTTTTTACTTCCCAGCTTTGTTTTTTTACTGGGTTTACTGTAGGTGCAGCTTTAACTACAACCTCTTGAGGTGCAACCTCAATATTTTCTGCTTTAGCTTTTTTAGCCATAATATAATATAATTAAATAGTTTATAAAAGTAATAATTACCCCCGTTGATATAACGAGGGTAAAAATTACATTAATGTATTATACTCCTTGGAATAATACGAAGTTGTTAGCAGCTTGAGTTACTAAACATCTTTCAGATAGGAAGTTAACTTCCATAGCATCAAGATCACTAGTAAATGCTCCACCAACAGATCCTGTTAACCAAGATTTCATTCTTCTATCATCAGCATTAGACGCTCTATATCTTACGTGTAAGAAAGGTCTACGGATGTTAGTTCCTAAAATTTGATCATATACAGTTGTTGTACCAGCTGGGATTAATACTCCTTCAATAGAAGCAGGTCCAGTCATACCACCACGCGTTGAAGCGTCGTTTAAGTATTTCCAGTCTGTTTTGTAGAAGTCATAAGAACCTCTTCTGAAACCGCTGAAACCTAAGTTTAAAGCCATTTCTTCTGAGTTTTCAAATAATCCATAAGCAGTACCACCAGCAGAACCAGCAGAGATTTGAGCTAACATATCATCAAAATCTAGAGCAGTTTGTCTGTCTAAAAATAACATGTTTTCTTCAATAGCTCCCTGAGTATCTAAGTTTCTAAGAATATCATCAAAGTCACTTATTCCAGTAGCAGCGCTAAATCCAACTTGTACATTACCTCTTGCTTGTATAGCAGCGAAAAGACCTTGCGTACCTATTTGTCCGTTTGCTAAAGCAGCAGAACCAGCAGCAGCGATCTCACCTTCTACACACATCATTTCTAGGTAATCCTCAAATCTTAGTCTTGTTTCAGACTCAGCTTTTAGGTACCATAAGTAACCACCAGTTCCATCTTCAGTAGCAACTTCTACCCAACCGATCTGAGCAGTGTCAGAACCGTTAACAGTATATTTACTTCTAATGATTAATGGGTTGTTAGAGAATTGAGTGAATGAAGGAGTAACACTAATATAACCAGCAGGCGCTGTAGCAGCGTTGTAGTTAGGTGTTGTTGATCCTTTTGCATATTCAGAACCGTATACAAATACTTTTACAGCACCTACTAATCCAGCTCCTGCTAAGTTAGCAGCTGTGTAAGGTTGTACAGTAATTGTTCCAGCAGCACCAGGTACACTAGCGCTTACAAAACATTTTGCTTCTGCACCAAAGTCATCCATAATAACAACAGTTGAGTTAACAGAAATAACGTTAGTTACGCCTGCAACAGCACCTGGGTTAATAGTTACAACTCCTGTAGCAGATACAAATGTACAGTTATCATATGCAATATGTAATCTATTTTGTTCAGACCAGATTACTTGGTCACTTGTCATTGGTAATTCAGCACCGACCATTCTTAAGAAACCAGATAACGTTCTGTTACCATATCTTTCTACTTCTTGTTCGTAAATTTCAGGTAGATATTGCGCAGCAAAATCACTGAAATTAGCTGGTATACCCGCACCACCACCATTATTTGTCCATTGCAAATAATTAGTAGCTAGCAATTGTTGAGTTTGCGAAGGTACTAAACTTCCAAACTGTGGGGTTAAAGCCATAATTTTAGTTTTTAATTAGTTAAATTTTCTTTTTTTTATTCTCAATTTTGATGAATCAGCTCCACTAACTGCTTTAACCTTAAACCCTCCTACAAAGACGTCCCCACTGGCAACCTGCCTTGGTGCTTCTGCACTTGGATTTTTAGATTGTTGTACTAAATTCTTAATACCATCCGCTTTGCCTTGTTCATAAAAATGAGTGGCTAGTTTATCTGTATTCATCGCAGCATATAAAGCTTTATGATAACCTTCAGTGTCACTAATAGTTCCGTTTTTATCGACAAACTTGTCAACAAAGTTTTTAATATTAGATTGATTTTCAGCTATTTTCACAGGATCTTTTACTTTATATCTAAATTTTTTATCTCCAACCTCGTAATCAAAACCTTTGAAATCAGTTTGAAATAAATTATTAGTTCGTTTTTTAAAAGCTTCTTGTGATTGCTTTATAGTTTCTTGCTGTTTATTAAAACGATTAAAAAAGTCCATAGCTTTTTGCTGCTCTTGTGTTACTCCAGGACGTTGTTTAATCTCAGCATAATATTGAGATTTTTTATTTTCTAAATCCTGTTTAGCACTAGCAACAGCTTCTTTGTATGCTAACTTCTTTTTTCGTATTTCTTTTTCCTCGTCTAAATCTTCATCGATTTTATAATCTTCCATTATAAGCTCGATATCATCTTTATCTAAATGAGGTTTATTTTTTCTTAAATATTCTTTTAATAATTGATCGTTATCTAGTTTAGAATAATCTTTATTAAGTTCTACATAATCCTCTACTGTTCCACCTGTTTCATTCATAAATGAAACTAATTTTTCTATGTTTTCTGGTAAACTAGGTGTTTCTATTAATTGAGGTTTATCTTCTTTTTTTGTTTCTACATTATCTGTTTCTACAATTTCTTCTATTACTTGTTCGATCGGAGCATCGACTTTAACATCTTTATCGGGTTGCTCTTGTACGGACCGTACGCCTTCATCCACTTCTTGTAAACCTTCGGTTCGTTTATCATCAGGTAGTCCTGTTGTTTCTGGCTTTGAAATGGCATCTTCTTTAGGTTGTTTAGTTAAGTCCATTTTAGCTACTTTAGGAACTATTTCTCCTGTAGCTTCTGGAGCTGTTAAATCGATTTTTGCAGGAGCATTTGTTACATGTCCTAAATCTTTAGCTTTACGCTTAGGTTTTGACTTTATTTTAAAGTCACCTTCTTGTTTGACCTCTACGGCCGCTTTTTGGTTTCCCATAATATAATATAATTAAATAATTAATAATTAAGCTTGAGGCATTGCGCTCTCTTGGCTTTGTTGTTCAAAATTAGTAGGCATTAAATCATTTTTTCTTTGATCTATCATAGCGCTTTGCTGTGATCCTGCTATTCTTGTTCTTTTATCTTTACGATCTTCTATTTGTGCTTCTCTATTTGTTTCTCTTTGACCTTTCATTTGCTCTAACTGAACTTGATAATTAAATTCTTCAGCCATCAATTGACGTTTGATTTCAGCCTCGCTTCTCATACGTTCTATTTCCATTTGAGACTTAGCTTGTTCAAAGTTTATTTTTTGATTAGTTAAAACTTCTTGTTTCTGTACTTCAGACTCTGCAGCTGCTTGAGTAGCTTGAGTATTAGCTGACGCTTGTTGCTGAGCCATGTCAGACTGTATTTGTCTTTCGTAAGCTTGTTTCTTTTTACGTTTTACTTTTAGCATTTGATTAGCTAATTTTAAACTACGTATTTGACGTATTTCAATAGCATCTTCTAAATCAATACCACCACTTGACAATGCAACTTGTATGTTTTGTTCTAATTGTTGTTTTTCTTCGTCGTCTGGTTCAAGATCTAAGAAAATACCAAAGTCATGTAAATTTAACTTATCAACTTCTTTTAAAGTAATACTATTAAAATTAGTTATACTATTCTTTAATGAGTTAGCTGTTAAAGGATAATCTAACATATCACTAACTTTCTTAGATATGTTTTCACACATTCTTAAGGTTAAGAATAAACTACTATTGTTAATATGCTTAGTAGCAATATTAGATGCGTTAGCTGCCATTTTCTGTAAACCTACTAGTGTATCTCTATCTGGAACAGATCCATCTCTAGCTTCACTTAACCCGGTTACATCACGTATCATTTGTAAATAATAATTATACGTAGATATTAAGCTTTGTATCTTCGCTTGTCCAGAACCTGTAGATAATTCTTGAACAGGTATTTTACCTCTATTTATATCACCATCTTGTGTTAAAGATCTACCAACAACAGAACCTGTTTGGAAATACATATTAAGTGCTTCTGCTGGATTATAATTAGTACCGTTACCTAAATCAACCTCTGCTAAACCGTCCATATCTAAGAACACACCATCTGGTACCATTCTAGCTATTACTTGTTGTAGTTTAAGATGTGTTATCTGTATCATATCAGCAAAACCAGTAATTCTACCTACTGTAGATTCTATTCTACCTTTATACATACGTGGTGCACAAATAGCATAATTCATTTCTACTTTTGTAGTATCAGCCTTTGGTCTAGTCATGTTAGGACACATTTCCCATCTTAGCATTATATCAGTACCTAAAACTTTAACTCCTCTGTAAAGAGTTTCAATAGTTCTACCTACTCTTTCAAACATGTCGCTTTCTGGTGGATTAAAAGTATCAGGTTTTTCTAATGCTTTTTCTAATCCATATTCTGTTTCTTTTATTTTAAATACTTGTTCGCTATAAGTCTTGTATTCAAAGTATAATAATGGAACAGTGTTTTGATCCCATGGACCATTACCATAACCATACATATAAGTTCTGTTACCTTGTTGTTGTTGTATTTTTTCTAACGTAGCATCATCTAATGTAGGAAATTGCTTTGCTATTTCAGCTAAAGTAACTGGTTTTAATTCACCTACATAATATATATCTTCAAAGTTTGGATCCTCTGTGTAAGAATATATTAAATAAGCTGGATCAACATAGTCAACTGTAATACCATTAGAAAGATTAAAGTTAGTTTTACAAGCTCCAATACCACATGTAACTAAATCATAATTAACTCTTCGCTTAGTTAATTCCCATCTGTTTGAATCTAGCACTTGATTTATTACTTCTTCTTCAGCAATTTCTACAGACTGCTTATAACTTAATTGCATATGTAGTTCTAATTCAGTTTCATCTGCAGGTAACTTACTCTCTGGAATTGTTGTATTGAATAAAGAAGCATCAAGTTTGTTTACTATTTCTTCCATTGTTTGTCTAGCAAAAATATCTTGTGCTAGCATTTCAGCGTAGTTAGTTCTTTTTTCTAGAGACTGAGGATCTTGAGCAAACGCGTTTATTTCATAATTTTTATTAGAAATACCATTAACTAATATATCCACGAATTTAGATATAATAGGAACTGGTTTCCAGTCTAAATTAAGATAAGACAAATCACCATTAATAGATAACTCATCTTTATATTTTTCTACAGGTTGTTCACCTCTTGCGTATAATCTTAATCTATTATAGTTGTTCCAAGTAGTTAAGTATCTATTACCATTAGTTCTACCTTGATTAAACCATTCCTGCTCTATAGCTTGTGCAACCTGCGTACCATATTCCCAAGTAGCTTTTTCAGCGTCACTAACAACTTGGCTAGGAAATGTACTATTAGTATTATAATTTATCTTCATTTAATCTATAATTTTTGATAATGAACCACTATTGTCGTATTTTTTTATACCTAAATCATACGTTTGTTTAATTAACTTAGGAACTGGTCTATATTTATTTTTATTACATGCCATAATAGCTAAGCCTGAACTAATAGAAGCATCATGTGATGTTCTGTTATTTATATTAAATTTTGCCCAGTCTTCTAATGTTCTTTGGAAATACATATCTCCATAGTTAAGATTTTCTAGTAAACCAACTCGCTCTTCTATATAAGATTCTATAGCTGCAGCATGAGCTTGTTTTATGTCTTCGCTTGAATTTGGTATACCACCTATTTCTCTTTCTGTTACTGATAACTTGTTATATATTTTATCAGGTCTATTCATTGCATAAGCTCTATAACCTCTTCTTTTAAAATGATATAATAATCTAGGTTTGTTATTTTCTGCTAATATTGGCATACCATAAAAAATACAAGCCATAAGTACATCTTCAAAAAACATTTCAGCTGTTTGGGGTCTAGCTATATATTCTAAAAAGAAATGATTAGGTGGAACATCTTCCATACTAAATTTAGTTAAACCATGTAAAGATCCATTAGAACCTCTACCATCTACTGTTCCTGATATATCATAACTATCACAACCAAAAGCTCCTAGATTTTCATTACCAGGATGTTTTCTTCCTAACTTATTAATTACATTGTTTTGTAATCTTTGAGGCGGAACCCATGATACAAAAAATCTACCATTTTTATTTGGTACAAATATAACAGTAGTATCTTTTATACCTCCTGTCCAAGCAAAAGAACCTTGAGTTACAACATTGCTATGTTTTATATCTGCGTTCCAATCAACTTGTTGGTATATTTTAGTTAAGTTAAATAAAGAGTTTTTAGATTCATCTCTAAAAGCATGTTTAGTTGTACGTGGAAATTGTCTGTAAAATTCATTTAAAGCATCTTGATCTTCGCTTAAACCATCTACTTCATTTTTCCAATAGTCTAATACTCCTAGTTTAATTTTTTGCCCGTGAGGATCTTCCTTAGGTTCTTTGGGTGTTTCGAATACAGGTACGCCATAAGAATCAATGTATCCTTCGTAGTTCCATTCCATAGGTATGAACAAACTATAGAGTCCGCTACGCGTTTGTCCATTTGCATTTCTTTTGTTAACATCTGAACTTTCATATAATTTTTTAAAATTTCCACCACCTTTATCTAAAGCGTTTGATGTTGATCCCATCATACACTTGCCAATAATTCTAGATCCTAATCTTAAACATGTCTTTGTAACTCTCCAGTTGTTTAAAATATTATTAGGTCTTTCCCATTTACCAGATTCATCATGTACTAATAGTTTTAGTTTTTCACCATCATAACTGTTATCACCAGTATTCTTCCAATCAATTGTCGTATCTAATCCTTGTAAATCTGCTGCAACTTCTCCACTTATAATTTTTCTTCTAGTAAATTTAGAAGCTGGAACTCTATATGCTAACTCTGTTTTAGGTCGATCCATACCGTCTTGAATCGGTTTAAAAAAGAAAGGATAATTAACTGATATTGGTACTACCTTGTCAGTAAACATAGTTTTAGCATCAGGACCTGTTTTAGATAATATACCATATCTTGAATCACTAGATATTGTAGCTAAATTAACAACTTCTCCTGAAGCCATAAATGAAAAACCAGATCTACGGTTTTTTAAATAACACATGCCATAACATCTAACATCTGCTTTACAAGCTTCCCAGAATATAAAGAATAATCTATTCGCTTCTCTAAAGTCTGGTGGTCCAACATCAATCTTACTCCATTGTAAGTACATATAATGTGTTCCTGTTAAATAAACATCTCTATCATCGTTTTTAAACCAAAAACCTTCTTCACGTCTAGTAAATTCTATATCAATAAAATCATACCATCTTTCTTTAAAGTCTTCTGGATATTTATCCCACTCAAAAACACTTTTAATTTTTTTAAGAACTTTAGGTAATGGTGTTCTTTTCCATTTATTATTTTCAAAAGAGTGTACGTTTTTAGGTCTACTAGGAACTCCAATTTTTAAACCTTGTATTTCATATATATCACCTACAGTTCCGTCTTTACTTATAACTACAAAATCATATTCCTCATTATAACCATATTCCCATTTCTTATACTTGTTATTTCGTTTAAGAACTTTTGGTTTAACGTGATCTTTTAATATACTATATAAACTTTGCTCGTACATTATTTAGATCTTCCTTCAGCAAAACCACGGAAAGTAGTTTCTTTTTTTTCTTCTACTTTAGGTTTATCTTCAAGTAGATTCTTTTCTTCTTCTATTCTATTCAATATTTCAAAAGCATCAAATATACACAGCTTTTTAGTAGCAGCAGCGTTTTTTAATCTATCTGCAGAAATGTCTGGTCCAAAATCTATAATTGGTTCTTTAGCAACTTTAATTAATTCTTTAACTGCTAACTGTCCAGCTTGGATTATATTCTTCTTCGTTTCCTTTGTGCTCATATTTTATAACTATATCATTTGATTTCATACAATAAAGACGTTCATCATCTATAACAAACTCCCATTCAGCACCTGGCTTAAAACCTATCTTATCTCCTGGATTAATCTTAGATGCCTCTAACTTATTATTACCAATTTTAACTATTCCTATATAAGGATTTTCTTTTCTGTTCTCTAGAGAAGATGAATTTTTAATTGGTTTTATAAAGCAACGATCACCAATTGATTTCCAAGCGTCATTACTTTTGTATAGATAAATTTGATCCATACCAACAAAATACATATTGTCTTTAAAATAAGACCTACTGTTACTTTGTTTTCCTTTCATATTATAGAAACGTCTAAAAACATTTTGATGCACTATAACTATATCTCCTTTTTTAATAGAAGTTTTTATAGCAAGTGGTGTTTCTAAAACTACAGCAAATCTATTAACAAATTTCCAAGACTCAATTTTAGTATTTAAAATTAAAGTTTTTTCACCTATTTTTTTAGTATTTGCATAACGTTCGCCTAAAGGTTCTACAATAAAATCGTATAAACTTTTCATTAATATTCTAAGTCATACTCAATAGATATAGCCATGTTAGAATTAAATTTTTTCCATGGCAATATCTCATTGTGTTTTTTTATATGTATATTATAAGAATTATCTTTTTCATCTAACAGTATATGTGATATTTCATGACCACCATAAACCTGTTGACCTATAGAATAATGCATTGCTTCATTCTTATAATCAGCACCAATGCTGATTTTTCTTATAACATTACTCATTTTCTTTTTGTAATTCAAAAGTACCGTCTTGTAAATTTATGTTTATTGAACCGTATTTTTCTTCTAGTACTTTTTTATATTCTTCTTGTTTCTGATTAACACCTGCTAGCTCGTGTAAAACTGCGTGTTTTTGAGTTTCTAAAACTCCGATATCTGTAGTTAGTTTATAAAGATTTGATTGTAAACCTTGTATTTCTTTTAACTCTTCTTCTGTTACTTTGTTTTCTGCCATTTAATTTAATTTAATTCGTTTATATTTACTTACGTTGTTGTTAGATCCTGTAAACTCACATAGTATAGTTTGTTCATCTATTACAGTGTATTTAATGTTAATGCTATGTTTAGTTTTTTCGGTGTATATATTTGTTACAATATAGTCTTTACCTTTTTTATAAATTTTTTCTTTAGCAGTTTTACCTGTTACAAAAGAAAAGTTACTAAAAGTGTATTTATCACCATCCCATAAAATAGCAACATAATAAGTTGATTTTTCACCTTTCCATAAACCTTCAAGTCCAGGGATTTCTTGAGCATAGGTGAAAGTACTCAAAAGCATTAACATGCTTATTAATAATTTTTTCATAATATTTGATTTAATTTAATTGTTCTAAATTATAATCACTTATTTTGAATAATATTTACTTTTTTCTAATAGCTTGAAATTTTTCAGCTCCTCGAGAACCAAAATACGCTACATATACTGTTACTAATAATGTTTGTAAAAGATCTACCCAGTTATCATTTACACCAAATTTTAATTCAAAACTATCTAGCAATATAAGAATAACCATAGATATAGTTAAAAAAATCAAAGACATAGGACGCGTGTTTTTACTTAGCCAGGAATCTGACTTCATATCGCTATTCCAACGCTTTGATATCTCTTGCATTTCAATTACATCTAACTCTAGTAATTTTAAAGCTTTTTCTTTATCTTCTGGCGGTAAAGCCGTTTCTTTATTTATAAGGTTTTTAACCAAACCCATTACACCACTATCAGGTAATACATCACCCACAGTATTTAATATACCAGGAGCTGTGTTAGATAAAAATTTACCTACTTTAGTGTCTTTAAATTTTTTACTGCCCACCAAAATTTATTTTATACTCTCCAGTTCTTTCATCTCTTAGAGAATTAAAAAATGCATCCCTGTCGTCTGAATCAAATTGACGTCTTACTTCAGCTTGTCTCAAAAAGTCACTTAAGTCTTGAGCAGACTTAGCTCTATCTCTAAGATCTATAAAACTATTAATATTTCTTAAAGATTGGCCACTAGGATTTGCAGCATAACCTCCTCTAAGATTTGTTGGAACTCCAGTTTCTTTAGTGGATATAGGAAACTTTGATCTTACAGGCATTTCTTGACCTATTACAACATTATTTTTATTGTAAATATTTTCTTGTGATAAAGCTGCTTCCAAAGCATCTTCACCTTGAGCAGCGGCGTTCATTAAATACTCATGTCTTTCTACTGCTGTTTTAGCTGCTTTTTCTGCTTTTTTATCAAACTCCGGACCAAAATAAGTGCTACCTCTAGTTCCTTGTCTTTCATCAACAAAACTACCGCCAAGGATTCTATCTTGTTCAGCTTTTCTTTCCTCCTCTATTGTCATTGCATTTCTATTTCTAATATCTGATTGCATTGGATTATAAACATTACCAACATGATGCTTAGAACTTAAATATGGAAATTTTTTATCAACACCTTCATTTTTTACATAAGGAGCTCTAGGTGTATTACCAATTACTTCATTATAAGTGTCTTTTCCTCTATAGCCAGCTAAATCAATAAGAGCTTGTCTACTTTTTTCGTTTGATTGATTGATTCTTTCATCAAAACCTTTTTTATCATAAAGGTCTGGCATATTTAATCTAGGGAATGGACTTCCGGTTTTGTAATTACTTTTCATATTAATATTTTTCGTAGGGATCTGTTTTACTATATGCTTCTTTTTCCCAAGGTAAATCTGGACTACCTTCATTCATTTTGCTTCTTGGGTATGTTTTACCTTTCCAATAAACGTTTTCATCGTCATAATCTAAATCACCTCTTCTTACTTGGTCAACATGAATTCTTTCATGTTCTATAATGCTTTCTCTTTCTTCAGGATCAGTTATTTTATCAGATACTAATATAGTACCGTTTTTATTTCCTTTACCTAAAACGCCCTCACCTAAGTCAACTTGATACACAGGAGTGTTATTGATTTCTAATGGAGAATTCATCTTGAATCTTTTAGTTAAATTTATTCTCATTGCTTGTAAGGGAATTTTTTATTTAAATAATCTTGTCTTTGTTGACAACCACAGGGTTTATTAAGACTGCTAGCCATTCTATTGACAGCAGCCTTAATACCTGTTTGTTCAGTGAATTTTGCGATTGAATCGCCTAATCCTCTAGATTTCATAATTACGCTACTACGAAGCTTCTCCAGTACACTTTAAGTGTTGGGTCGTAAGAAGCAGTTGGGTCAGCTTGATCTTGAGGTAATACACAGTTAGCTTTTACACCACCTGGATTAGCTGTTAATGATCTGATAATTGCACCTTTAACTTTGTTTACGTAATCTGCTGAAGCTGGTACGTTAGCGTCAGGAGCATCTGCTGCTGCAGCTGAAGTTGAACAGATAACTGTACAAGTTGTTGCGCCTGCTGGTCCAGCTAAGTTTAATGTTGCTACGATAGCACCACCACCACTTACTACTGCTGCCACATTAATAATGCTTTCAGCTAATACTAAGTTGTCGCCGTCCATCTGTGGAGCTGGAGTTGCACCTGCGCCATCTGTTACACCACCAACTACGTTGAAATTAATCCAATTTGCCATGATTTTTTGTTTTTAAATGTTAATGTTTGTTTTATATTTCTTTGGTTTTATACAGATCCATGACTGTTTTATTATAATCCTAATTCTTCTTTAAGATCTTTATATTCTTGGAATTTATCTCTAGGTGGTTCTTGTCCACCGAAAATACCCTCAATGTTATCCATTATTTGCGTATTTTTATTTGCTTCTGTAGTTAGCACACCTGTGTTTCCTATTTCTTGTCCTTTTCCACTAAATGCTCCGCCTTTATCACTTAACTTTCCACCACCTACAGCACCAGCTATCTTTTTAACTCCACTCCAAACTGCACCACCAACACCTTCACCTTTAGCAATCTCTGCTTTAGTTTCTGCTCTTACCGCATCTGAAGTATCATAAGCTCCTTCCCAGTCAGAAGGTGAAAATGATTGTAAACCAGGGTCAGAAAATGAAGGTACGCTAGGTCCAGTGCTACTTATGTAACTAAGTGGAGATCTATTGTTAAAACCTACATTAAAA
>Ga0181389_1000084_pt1 | contig 32797 bp, 44 predicted proteins | sample 12SPOviralmetaG_FD_130121 | JGI IMG/M metagenome (GOLD analysis project Ga0181389, IMG submission 130121) | Marine viral communities from the oligotrophic San Pedro Time Series (SPOT) site, San Pedro Channel, CA, USA - 12 SPOT_SRF_2010-06-29 | ecosystem: Environmental > Aquatic > Marine > Strait...
TTACCCGCAATCATATCGAAAGTGGTAGATGATCCTGAATAAACCCATACCACTTTTATAACTCCACTTGTTGAATCGACATCATAAGACAAATACCCGGCAGGGCCAGATGTATTGTTATATGTTAAAGTGGGTTCATCAAATACCGTGTTATCATAATTAAATGAAAACTGAATACCTTTAACATCATTACCCGACGTATTATCGTAATAAATGTCAAATGTTGTGTTTGAGGTTGATGAGGTGGATTCTAAAGTGTAAGTTGAATCAAAGATAATATAAGGTTTAGTTGCGTCAGGTGAAGTCGTCTGCCCGAAGACAGTCATCGTACCAATTAGCAAAGATAGTGTTAGAAAAATGTTTTTAAGTTTCATCGTTTTTTTTTACTTTTTTAATTTTTATGTCCTACTCTTAATAAATAGAATGTTGTCTGATTTCCATTGGCTAAATCAAATAGAGACCATGATCCGTAACCAACGTATATCGTTTTATCGTCTGAATCCGCAGCAACTGCCGGCCAAATGGTCGGGTTTTGCCAAGAATTTGTGTTCCATATTTCTTGTCCCCCACCAGGGTAACTAGAAATGTTACCGTGTCTTCTCTGGTGCATTAGATAGATATCAGAGACAGAAAACGAACCTGTATTATTCACATCCATTCTCCAATAATCTTTTGAACTGAATGTGTCTGATAATAATCTATCTTGAAACCAATTTATATCTGTGGTTATAAGTGTTCCTAATGACGGATTAATATCTATTGTAAAATCGTAATCGTTGTAATTTAATGTGGTATTAAAAGAATAATACCCATTTGAATCTGTTGTTGTTGTTGCTTGAGTCGTATATGAAAAACCGACTTGATTTTTATTCTGTGTCTTTAGATAAACTGTTTGTCCTCCAATACCTTGTTCTTCTCCCCCTTTAATATAACCACTTGCCGTGATTGGTACAGCGTTAGGGTCGGTAGCAGACCATTCTGCAAATGGATGACTAGGACTGAGTTGATTAAATTGACCTGTATTGTAGTTAGCGGGTATTTCATATTGGAAATTTGCAGCACCTATACCACCAAAATTCTGTATTCTATATTCAAATTCATACCATACAGTTTTATCTAGGGTTGCCGTACCATAAGCCCACACATTCCAACCATAATGTTTAGTAACTATATCATTAGTCTTACCAATACCTTTAATCATAAACTCATGTGAGTCATCTGTGAAAGTTCTAAATCGATATGTACCTGATTTGTTAGGTTTAAACCAACCGGAATAGATAATTGCATATCTTTGACTGCCCCATCTTGGTGGATTCCATAGTTGATAAGGAGTATGATTACCACCTCTTGGGCCTTGGTAACTTGTTATATCTATAGGTCCCCATGTATAGAGTGTAGTACCGCCATCGGCAAGATTAACCATAGCGTCAAATTCTGAGTGCGAGTTAGCATTACCTGTATAATATTGACCTGATTGATTCCCACCATAATGAGTCTTAAGCGACGTTAAGTTTACTGTAGTAGTTTGCGCATGGACGATAGGTGTCGCCAGGATAAAACATAGGAGCAATAGTTTGAAGTATCTCATATACTACATCAAGTCAGGCGCAATACATAATCGGAAGTGGCTAGACTTATATTTTTATTTAGATTATATATCTGTATTCTAGGAGATATATATTATTAGACCAGTCGCAACGGCGACACTTAACTTCTCGGTCTAGAACTCTTAAACACTTTTTTTACAAATGCTGAAATACTCAATGATAGCCTTTCTGGGGCTTTTTCTAGTTACTAGCGCCTATGCGCAAACCTGTGATTTAACACTCATAAGTCAAACACCACCTGCTACAACAGAAGATGACCATTCTTTTGTAATTGAATTTGTTAATGCAGAAAATTGTGGATGTAATGAATTTACTCAGTGGGATGAAAATACTTGCGATGACAATGGGTCTAGTTCCGTAAATAATAATGAAAATGTATCTCATCTTGTTTTTGGTATTCATTATGTAAATGAAATCACTGGAGAAGACTTAGGAGAAAACACAGATTGTACTTCTACAACATTTCATCCAGGTTGGTCATATACCAATGTTACGAATTGGGGTGGTTGGGAAACTGGTCAAACTGTGACTATTAATATAAATCCACCATTTGCCTGGGAATGTATTTTAGCCACGCCTCTTGAGGGATATTGTTGGGAAGTAGTAATTTGGCAAATTAATTTATCACAAACGGCAGGTTATGATGATTTTCCAGATAACGGATGGACTGTTGGTAATAGTTTTAATCAGACACAGACATATCCTGATATTAATATAGATGATAATAGAATAGCTGTTTGCTATGATCCTTGTGTGCCTGACACTATAATCGAATACATTACTGATACGATTTACATAGAAACTATTGATACTCTTTATGTAACTGATACTATTATTGAATATGTAGACAATTTTATTACAGATACTCTTTATGTAGAAACTATTGATACTGTATATGTTGATGTCGAGGTTTTTGTTGAAGTCTTTATTACTGATACTGTTACTGAAATTGAGTACATTACAGAATATGTTACTGACACTCTTTTTATCACAACTGTCGATACTGTTGAAGTGATCGTATATGAATTCTTAACAGATACTATTTATGAGTATATTACTATTGACTGTGAAACTGGATTAGAATGTATTGATGATCCTGGTTTAGTTTGCCCAGATTGGACTTCAGTTTATCTTCCTAATACATTTACGCCTAATGGAGATGGCTTAAATGATACATGGAAAATGGTTTATGATTTAGATTGCTGGGTTGATGTGGAATTTAAAATATTTAATAGATGGGGAGATATGATTTATTCAGGTATGGGTGATTATTACGATTCATATCCTTATTGGGATGGCAGTGTAAATGGAGGAGATCATTATGCATCTGATGGTGTTTACACATATACATTTTACGCTAAGAAATTTGGATCTACAGAAGTATTCCAAAGACACGGACATATAACAATATTTAGATAACATGAAAGCTTTAATTATTTCCCTACTATTTTTACTACCATTTTATACTGTAGCACAATGTAATCAACATGTCTTTACCTCTGTTGGTGCTGAAAAATGGACTAACTTTCAATATCAAGATTGTGATGGTGGTAATCATTATTTTGGTCTTCCAGCTGGTGGATATACTATAATCTTCTGTGCAGATATAGGTACTGTTTTTGTTTTAAACGGAGACGGATATGTATTTCCCCTATTAACAGAACATCCTAACTATGCTTCTTGTATTCAACCTGAAACTGAATGTGAGGGTGATTTTGATGGAGATGGAATAGTAGGAGCAGAGGATCTTCTTATATTTTTATCTAATTATGGAGAGTGCGATTGAATATATAATTAATGAAGCTACTTGACTTAGATTGGTATTCTCAAGCTCCAATTGATTTTGAACATAAACAATATTTATTATATGCATATCTCACCACAGTAGATAAGTCATATTTAGATAAGAAAGTATCTCCACACCTATTACATTTAGAAAGACTAAAAGAAGAGATGGATTATTTTATCTCTAAATGGATTGTTATGCAAAAAGTATTTGATAAAAACAGATATGCTTGGTTTGATAACCCAAAATTAGAGGGAGAAGATAATCTAGAACTGGCTAAAATAGTAGAAATAGTAGACTATGCAAATCCACAGGTAGATGCTAGAATTAGATCTGGCTACATTTTATTTGAAAAATATCCTAAACAAATATTGTACTAACGCTTAACAATTTGTTAACGATTAATTAATGTACAAGGAATGTATTTTAACTAGTTTTCTCTATAAATATTATATGGAAAACAAAGTTGATATATCTAATGCGTTATACGTTGCCATTATGGTAATAGTATTTGCACTGGCTAGCCTATCATAGAGTTAGCATAATTAATACTTAATACTAAAGCATTAATTAAAATCTTCATACCGATTGCAATTAGGATGATACCAAAAACTCTCTCCATAATTGTTAATCCTACTTTACCTAGTTTTCTTTGAATCCAATCTGCTGATTTTAGAAAAGCAAAGATTGCAATTGAATTAGCTATAATTGCTATAACAATAGTTAATGTAGAAAAATCTTGATTTAAAGAAATAATTGTTGATAGAGTACCAGGACCTGCAATAATAGGAAATGCAATTGGAAATATACTAGGAGGCATTGGTTCACTTGAAGCTTCTGATTCAATACCTAAAACCATTCTAACTCCAAAATACAGAAGTAGCATTGCACCTGCTAATGCAAAATGAAATACCTGCAATCCTAATAGCTTAAATATCACATCTCCAATAAAGAGAATTGAGACCATGATAATTGTAGCTACAATTGTTGACTTAGCAGTTTCTATCTCACCATTTTCTTTTCTAAGTCTAATAACTAGGGGTACATTACCTGGCATATCGATAACTGCGAAGAGTGTCAGGAATACTGTTAATACATTTAATATGAAATCCATGAAAATTAGATTGCTAGTTTAGATGTTTCTCCATCTACGTCTGTTAGACCATTGAACTTTCTTAGTTCTGCCTAAAATACTGTAAGCACCTACTTTTTGATTAAAAGAGTTTCTTTCTCCTTGTAGTTGAGGTGTGCCGTTGTTTTGTTGTTCGTGACTCATTACTTAATTCTGTTTCTTAGTTCGCTCGAAGACCAGTTATGATCTCGACTATTATATATTATCTCTATTTCTCTTTTTAGACAGATGTCTTTTGCTGTAAAATGTTTAGTCTCATATTCATCTCCAATAATTCTACAATCTAGTTTAAATGACATAAAAATATCTTCTAAATCCTCTTCAGTTGTATAAGGTACTATCTGATCTACCCATTTACAAGCATTAACTTGAACCCATCTTTCTACTACAGATTGAATAGGTTTATTCTTTTCTGGTCGATCGATTGTAGGATCTGTTTGTAGTGCAACAATTAGATAGTCACAATGTTGTTTTGCCTCTTCTAGCATTTTAACATGACCTGCATGAAATAGGTCAAATGAAGAACATGTAATTCCTATTTTCATTTCTTTTTCTTTTGAAATAATGGTATAGTAACTGTAAATACGGCACCGCCCATCGAAGTAGCTAGAACATCTCTACCTTCTACTGTTCCTCCAGTTCTATTATCATATAGTTCTTTTAATATGCCAACAGAAAGTGAAGCAGCCATAGCTGTTATTTGTGCTCTTGCTTTATTACTATGTCTTTTATATGACCAATGATAACCTATAGCTCCTGCTGCAATACCTGCTGCAAAATGTGCCTGTTTATCTTTTTCTTGTAAAATAAAACCCTGTCCGGACATGGATGTTGTTAACATAAATAATACTATTAGAAAGATCTGCTTCATCGGTTAGCTCTTTGATTTTTAGATTTAAACTTTGTTGACGGATTTGATTTACCGTGTTTTGTTTTTCTACCTTTAACTCTTTCTCTCCACATTTTAAATGAAGACTCTTTCATGTTAGCCCTCATTATTTTTCTTACATCATTCTCTTTAAGCCCAAACTGAAACTCTATGGCCTCAAATGGGGTTCTATCCTCCCATGCCATCTCTATAATTCTATCAATGTCTCTATCAGTTAGTTCCATTGATTTATTTATCTCTATTTACTGGAGGGTATTTGCTTTGGATTATCCGGACCTGGTTTACCAACTTCTACCGGGTCTTGCATCCATGCAATATATTGGTCAATCATTCTTGATAGTGCTTCTGGTTTATCATCCTTCTTAAACTTCACTTTAATTGAAGCCATTCCATTTGAACCAGGAGGGTTATTTTTACATGGAGCGCCATGATCTACTTTAATAGACGCTAAATTATGCTCATAGTCTTTTTTTCTGAATAACCCTAACAGATCTTTCTTAATATTAGATACTTCTTTTGGATCATCACCAAAATGCAGTCTTGCGGCAAATTCAATTTCTAATTCAGATAGACCTACAGAACCATGATCAGCAAGAATAAAGAGAGGCACGACCATTTCTTTTTCGCCAACTTTAAATGTTTTACAAATAGGACTTCCGTCGTCATTAAAGTAGTTACGAATTGCATTGATGTGTTGTCTCTCAGAGATGCCCTGAGAAACCATTGCTGCTTCCAGCAACCCACCAATTAATTCTTCAACGTTTAATCTTGCCATTTTTATCTAACTTAAGTTACTAATTATACTAAAGGATTTAAAATAGTTTCATAACAAAAAAAGCCCTCATTGAGGGCTTTTAAATGCTTTTGTTAACTCACCATTACTTTGCTGCTGGAGCTACTGGAGATTTCTCAGTTGGTTGAACCGGAGTAGGATCCATCATTGATACTAACGCATCAGATAATTTCAACATACCTTCAGTTGGCTCTAGTTGCTGTGCATGAACTTTTACGTTATACTTTGCAGAATTGTCAGTCTTTCTAGTATTCTCTTTTGAAGAAGATACTTTACCAGACATTGACGCTTTAAATTTCATACCAAACCATCCACCTGATGCAGATGCAGACATAGAAGCTGAAGAGCTTGATTTATCTGTTGCTACGTCAGAAGTTTGAACTTCCATATTAAACTCAATATCTGCACTTTGTACAGCTAAAGATGGTAGAGGAACTAACGGTAACATAGGTACTTTTGCAAAGTGTTCAGCCCAAGTCTGTTCACCAGTATCTGGGTTGGTTACAACTTTATTGATTTGTACATCTAACGCTCTAGTCTTTCCATCGATGAAAGCTACTTCGTTAATATACTGCCAAGTTACCTCGTTTAATTTTGCTTGACCCTTTGCCATTCCGACTAGAGGTGAAACGATTAGATCTTCGATTGGAAGACCTCTGAATTGATCTGCTATTCCTGCCATTTTTGTTAATTTTTATTTAAGTTATACATAGTATATATCAAGCATAATATAGAAATATGTTATTCTTATATTAGTTTTTGCTTGTTCTCTCCGAATGTAGCAATACCACTATATTCGTCTTTAATTTTCTTAATATTATTAATTGCCTTAGTTACTTCGTTCTGCATCTCTTTTGGAACTTCAAAGTTCATAACCGACTGGCATGTCGGGCATTGACAAATAGGATTTTGCATTAACCATTGTAAGTCAACATGTAAGGGTGTTCTACAAACTGGACAGGGTAGTGGCATTTTAAATTAATCTCTAGTATGTGCAGATACCATTGATTCGTGAGCTAGTTGATTGAACCAGTCTTCATTAGTAGCAATTGCACTTATTGTTTTTACAGGATAAAGCGCTTCTACGTCTTCTCTCCTGTGTTTCATATATGTTGCTGTAATAAATTCATCGTTAATGAATAGATTCTTTTCTAAATGATAATCCACTAATTTTTGTGCTCCTACTTTAGTTAACACATAGGCATGCATATTATAGTGTAAACCTGGAATACAATAGGTATCATTTAATTTTATATCATTCTTTTCATTAAATGACCATCTACCTAAGGACATATAATCCCATACAAATGGCCAATTCTCATCAGGCTCTGGTAAATCTTTTATTGCCTTGCCTGCAACTGGATTAAAATCTTCTTCTAATATAAGTCCTCTTTCAACACCATCTTCTGCTGCAATTGCATTCCAACCTTTAATATGACTTAATGTACATCCTACTTCTCCTATCTGAACTGGCATTTGCCAGAATTTATTCCAGTGGTTAGGATTCCCCCATTTATCATAAACTTTAACACCTTCTGGAATTTCATCTTCGTAAGCATTATGACCTGCAATTATAGTATAGTTTGTTCCAGGTTCAAATTCGGCAGCCTCTAGACGGCTAATAATATCATTAATTTTTTCTTGGGTATGGTTTATCGCCAATACGTAAATTTTGTCTATTTTCATACTTCGTAAGGTACTCTCAACGGGACTTGAACCCATAACCTTGACCATATAAGGATCCTGCTCTAACCGATTGAGCTATAAGAGTATATTAATTTTAGTTAATTGCCCAGTTGTATATTACCAATCCGATTAACATAATAGCGCAAGCAGTCATTGAAATCATTACTAATTTTGTACTAGCTTCTACGTTCTCACGTGATCTACCTTGCCAATCATCCGGGTTCCAATCTTTATCTTTCATATTACTTATATTATATATTTAATTTTTGTTTCTATAGTGAACCAGACAGGATTCGAACCTGTGACCGTCTGCTTAGAAGGCAGATGCTCTATCCAGCTGAGCTACTGGTCCATAGTACCGAAGGACGGGCTCGAACCGTCACGGACATTACTGTCCAAGGGATTTTAAGTCCCTCGTGTCTACCAATTCCACCACTTCGGCATTATGTCAATGTTCCATAATCTAGGCTTCTTTAAGCCTCGGAACCAGATTGGAATAGTTATACCAATCAATTTCATTTTTGTTTCTATAATAAACCTTTTTAACATTTAAAAATTTGTGGTATCTTCTTTTCGGTATTTTGCATTATGTTCTACTAGTTTTTCAACAGCTTCTTCTGCTGTATCTACAATTCTAAATAGATCAAAATCTTTCTGGCTCATTCTACCAGTAGCTGCTACAGTTTCTTGCAACCAGTCTACTAAGCCGCTCCAGTATTTTTTGCCGACTAAAAGTATCGGGAACTCAGGCGCATGCCCAGTCTGTGCTAAAGTCATTACTTCAAATAATTCATCCATAGTTCCCATCCCTCCTGGAAAGACTACAAAGGCCTGTGCATATTTTGCAAACAATACTTTTCGTGTAACGAAGTATCGGCACTCAATACCTAGATCTACATGTGGATTCATACCGGCCTCAAATGGCAACTCAATACCAACACCAATAGATTTACCTCCTACTTCCTTTGCACCTTGATTAGCAGCCTCCATGATACCAGGGCCTCCGCCTGTGATAACTCCAAAACCTTCGTTTGCAATTAATCCACCAAACTTCCTAGCCTCTTTATACCACTTGTTACTTTTAGGTGTTCTTGCACTTCCGAATACAGAGATACACTTATATAATTCATTTAGTGTATCAAATCCTTTTGTGAATTCTCCCTGTATTCTTAGTATCTGCCAAGCATCTTCCGACTTCTTATTCATCTTACTCATTATTAAATAGATCCTGCAATGATTGCTTTACCTCTACGAATTCTGTTTTTAACAGTTTGTAATGGTAATTCGTATTTAGATGCAATATCTTCATACTTCATATTATTAAGTAGTCTATCTTCTAGAATACCTCTGTACATTGGCTTAAGATTATTAATACCATTAAGAGCCATCTCGTAACGGTTCATTAATGCATCATCTTCATCAAGCCATTCTTGTTCTGATTTGTATGCTTGTTCTATAAGAAGATCTTTAGCAGAAGTTCTAGCATAATATCTAGATACTTCAATACCTGAATCTTTTAATGCATCAATAGATCTTTTCTTGTTTCTTTGACGAATCCAACCTAAAGATTCGTTAAATGCAATTCTGTATAGCCAAGTAGTGATTTGATACTGTGGATCGTATTGATCGATCTTAGTCCACATTTTAGTTAGAGTATTAGTTACAATGTCATCTTTAGCTTCGTTATCTTTTACAACATTAAAGACATAATTTTCTAGTCCTGGTTTAATTTTATCATAAAGTACTTTGTAGTCTCTTTCTGATTTAGATGCAACGAAGTTTTCTGCTAATTCTCTGTAGGTTACTTTTTTTGTTTTTGACATATAGTTCTATTTTTAAGGTTTGTTTTAATTACTGTACTAATATACGAAAAATAATTGACATAAAAAAATGTTTTGGCAATTATTTTGCTGTTAGTAGTATTATTACATACTTTCTAACAAATTTACATTAGAATTCAAAGTTTTCTTGAATTTCTTTGACAAGAAGTTGCATTTGTTTCTTATCAAGAGTGATATGTGTGAAAAAGTCGTCTTGTTGCCTCATTGTTAATTGAAGTTTCATACCTTCTTTACCGCCGCTAAATCTTGTTAGTGACATCTCAGTGTTTTCCATTTCATTTGTCTTTTGACTGTGAAATTGGCCCTTAAGTGATTTTAATTCTGTTGACATAGTTAATAGTTTTAATTACAGTACAAATATACGAAAAATAACTGACATAAAAAAATTCTATGGCAGTTATTTTGTAAAAGTTATTAACAATTTTAGAAATCTTTGAAAATATCTACAACTTTGTGTAGTTCTTGTGGTTTGTGACCCCATAAATCAGTCGAGGCATTAATAATCCTCTTTTTAGGATCTGATTTAAAAGACTTAGCTGGGTAACCAATGATTGAGAACCATTTTTTATTTTTACCTGGCCAAGCTCCTAGTGGGTAATATGAAAGAGATACTTGATTTTCTGTATCTGTTTCAATACATTTAATAATACTAACGCCAGGCCTAAACATCTTTTTCTCAAATAATTGTTCTATTGCCTGGTCATGTTCACCTAAACATAAATAGATAGTACCGTTTAATCTTAATAATGCTTCTTGTGCAGTTTTAGGATCGTGAGCAAAATTACCTAAGTGATATACAACATCGTCTTTATTAACAACAGTATTCCAGTTTCTAATTAAACCGTCTGTCATTGCATCAACGTCTTTAAAATCCCTTTTGTATTTTTTAATTGCTCCTGGCCTACCTAGTTGTAGGTTTGATGTTACAAAAACTTTACTCATTCTAAGCTACTATAAATTTAATGTTGTAGTTATCCCAAAGCTCTCCTGTTAATGATAGTTCATTAACTCCGCCCTGGGCGTTCTGTATTCTTTTGTCGTCTGAAATATCCACGAAAAGATATAGTACAAAATCATAGTGTGTAGCATAAATCAATGATTGACCGATACCAGCTCTAAGATCTGAACCTCTTTTTCCTTTCTTGAATTCAATAGCAATCTTAATACCATTCATTTCAACTGTCATATCTGGTCTATTTCTAGTGCCCATGAAGAGGATGTGTGATACCGTTGTATTTACATCGCCTTCCCAGTTGATTGAAGACTTTACAATCTCCTTAGCTTTTTCTTTATCGTCCTCACCTTCTGCGACTACATACTTAGTTAAGTCTCTTACAAGGTGTGGGTAAATAAATTGCTTAATCTGATCTTCTGACTTTTTCTTGTAATTCAATGTTCCGAAAATATCATCATGTGTGATAGCTTCCGAAATAAGATCTAAAAATTCTACTCTCTTCTGAGATTTACTTGCTTGTTTCATGGGCTTCTGTTTCTACTTCAACCTCTGGAGCTTCTTGAATCTGAGTTTCAAGTTCTGCAAGCTCTTTATGCATTTCTTGAATTTTCGTATTCATATCTGCTAATTCGGTCATAGCCTTCGATACAGTTTCACCAACATGTGTTAACATGATAATAAACTTCCTAGCAGCTTCAATACCCGTTCCTTCTACATTTAGAAGAGCTTGGTAAAGGGCATTTAATTCATGTCCTCTTAAACTGATAATAGTATCTGTACTATCTGAAGTTAATAATTCTTTATTTTGCTTCTTAAGCTGATCGTACAATGTTACAATTGCTGCAGCGTTAGATGTTTTCCAACCATATCCTTTATTTAAATGGTCCATTAAAGTTTTAACCATTTTTCTATCGTCAAATTGGATCTCAAACCTTTTTTCTGCTGCTTCTACTTGTGCTGCATCAACCTTTTTAGTAAGGTTCTTTTTCTTTGTTGTTAGAGTCTTGCTCATAATTTTATATTAGTTAGTATAGTTTATATATTGTGTTTTTAAAAGTCATCATTTCTAACTCTTAAATCATAATCTCTGAAGTTTTTAAACTGTTCGTCATCAGTATTCATCCTCCTCATAATAGAATCATTCATATCATTCCTGTATTCTAATCTCTCAACTCTAGTAAGTCTAGGGGGATCTAAATAAATTACCATACATTGTTCTCTGTATTTTTTAGGTAACATATCTAAACCATCTTTAGACATTATCATTACATCAGCTTTATTAAAATCTGTTTTAGTCTGACCATAATACCAGCCATTGAATTCCATATATTCAATAAAATCATCAGCTTCTACCATAGATTTAAACTTATCTTTGGTTACAAAGTAATAATCTTCTCCGTGAACTTCTTTATTTCTTGGCGGTCTAGTGGTATGGCTAACTCCAGAGACAAATCCTTTCTTAAATAGTCTAGATTTTAAATGATCTTTTCCTGCTGCTGCTTTTCCTACTAGGATTAATTTCATAGTTATTATACTGGGTTTTTGGTTTTTGTTTTGTTTCTTTTAGGTCTTTTTCTAGGCTTTGGTTCAGTAGATGGAGTCCTACTAAAATTACCCATACCGTCGTAATCCATATTATCAGGCTGGCCGTGTCTAGCATAGTAATCTGGATAATTCTCTTCTCTATTTCTTTTAGAATTATGGAATATATTCCAAATTAAGAAATACAAGTAAGCTGCAAAAATAATACCACCTACAAGGAACATTACCGGATTCATAACTTTCTATTTTTACTGTTGTTTTGAATTTGATTTGCAGCGATTGCAAATAGAAGAATAGTACCTGGCCAATGTGCAGAATATTGTGCTTCTGCAAAACTACCTGTTAAACCCAGACCTACTGAGTAAAGCAAACAACCGAATGCAAAGATAACTGCATACCATTCGAATAAAATGTTTTTAAGCTTTTTCATAATTATTTTTTATTGATTTTAAAATTAAGGTTGCTATAAGTATCATAGCTGTTATATTAATTGCGTTAGGGTGCCAATGCTCTCCACAGAAACCCATTGCGTGATAAATAAAATCTGTCATTTTCGTTTAATTTGATGTGTCCTTAAGTCTTTTACCACGTCTTTACGAACTGTTTCTAAATATTTCTTTCTTTTTGCTGTAGAAACAAATGGCACTGACCAGAATTGTTTAGTCTTAGTCCATAGTGATAATCTCCAGCCGAAGACAAATGTAAATACTCCCATTACTAATCTTAGTTTAGGTGAGTTTAAATAAAGTGTTCTAACAGGTAGTGAAGGTGCGCCATGTGTAATATATGTTCTTATCTTCTTGTCTCCTAAGAATGGCTTAGGATAAGCATACGGACCTACCACTGGTACAAATTGGTATGCATAACCTGGAGTGAGTACTTCATCAAAGAATATCTCCATTCTTGGTGTTAATCTAAACCACCAAACCGGTGAGACAAAGTAAATTCGATCTGCCCATTTTACTAAATCTTTATATTTTTCAATAAGATCTGTTCTAGGTCTTGCAAAACTATCTCTATATAAATCAATAACTTCAATTTCATTTAGATAATCAGATTCTAATAATGTCTTTTGGATAGTTTTAAAAATACCATTGTAACAGAACGATTTCTCGTCGGGGTGGCCGACGATAATCAAGTTCTGCATTCTTTCCTTCTTTTTCATTATGGGGTGGTTTCCGAAATATTTTCTATTTCTAATATTTTATTATATGATTCTATATCATTTAGTTTAGTCCATTCTTTCCAGTAGTTGACGTATTCAATTGCTGGTCCTTTTCTAGTGCCTGTTTCTAATCCAAACTTAATCCAACGTACTGCTGCTAGTACATCTTCTAAGTGTAATTTTGCGTATGCTTCTTCTTTTGTCTGTGGTCTTCCGGTCATAAAAATTTAGTATATTTGGTTATTTCTTTCTCTCTTGCTTCTTCTAGTTTTCGGGCATGGTACTCTTTTGCATACTGTTCCATGATTTTACTCATTTGAGTGTAATGTGAAAATGCATCACTATCAATAGCCAGATCTGGCCATTCGTTTTCGTCTAGCCAACTTTTAGCTTCTAGTGGCATACAAAAAATCTTTTAAATCATCTCTACTTGTCGGTACATTATCCCATTTCTTATCATACCAAAAGGTTCTACCATTTCTATCTTTTCTCTTTGCCATTTCAGCATTACCATAACATAACATAAAGCGTTCTTGGATAGCCTCGTCTCCAAATGGATTATCCCAATCCTTTATGCTTCCACCGCCTTTAGCATACGCTAGAAGTGGAATATCACGGCATAGATCTAAGAGCTTAGGGTATCTTGCGAATTGCATGCCAGCTGGTAAGAATGGATCTACATCTCCGGCTCTAAAAATAATTTCAGCTCTTAAGTAATTGCCAATACCATTGAAATATTTTTGATCCATTAACATTTCATAAAGTGGCTTCTTAAGTTTAGTTAAGTTGGTCATAACATTATCCCAAAATGCTTTGTATTCTGTAGTTGGATCTGGACCTCTATTATCAGACCATACTAAACCTTGTTTCCATTTACCAAAACGCCTAACATCTACAAATGATAACGTGGTTCCGTCTTTACGATAAAATTTAAGGTGTGCATGTTTTGCTTCATCTCCAGTATTAGTTAGCTTAAAATGGCCTGACATCCCCATCGTAATTCTAACAGTAATAAATTTATCTGAATCTTCATCTAAAAAGTAAAGTACCATTTCTTTACCTTTTGATTTAGCCTTAATTTTAAATGATTTAAATGGAATATCTAGGTCGTCGCATTTATGTACTGGATTCTTTTCTACTCTAACATAAGTAGCTCCTTCTGATACTTGATTGACGTAGTCTGATGTGAATTTGAGTTCCGCTAACTCTGGCATAATAGTGTGATTTAATAGTTATATCTCATCGGGTATAATTGTTTCACTATTTGCTTCAGAGGCATCTTTTTGAGTATAATTCCAGGATTCTTCCCAAAATATTAATACGGGATATTGTGGTTTATGCAAGCTCATAAGTCAATTCTGCTTCTGGATCGTTAATAACATTGACGATTATAGGTTCTGCGGCTCCAGCTAGTTTAAGGATATGTGCCAGTCGGCCAAACGCGCCTGCCCTGCATAATCCGTTAACTCCTTCGGAGAGGTCTTTAGGGTTCCTTAAAATGGCCGAGACATGCATGTGGAAAAATCCTATCTCACTTAAATGTGAATAGTCTAATATTAATGGTTTATCCGAAATTATAGTCATCTTCATAATCTTCTAGATCATTCATTGATCTAATATTCTTAAAATTAATTTTAGGTTCCTTGCTACGTTGTTTACGCTTCTTAAACTGTAGAGCTTTTTTACGACTTTCGTCGGAGTCATTAGCCACCTCTGGCTGTTTAGACTTTTTCATTAGAATGTTAATTAAAAATTAGTTTTCTGTTGGAGGGGTAAATTTAGTATCTCTGTATTCCCAGTTGTCACCTGCTGCTGGAGTATTAAAAGTATCTGTTGAACACCAAACTGGAGGTGGTGTTGTATTAGGAGTGTCGTAATATGGGTTAGGCGTATACATCGGATAAGACGGTGGGTTATATGTCTCATCTTTAAGTAAAACTACAGCTTCTTCTGCTGTAATTTGTTTTTTATCTAATAGTCTCTGTACAATACTTGCTTTTGTCATAATAAAATCATTACATTAATGGTCCTGCACTACAACTATAAATTGCAGCTTTCATTCTCTGCTCTTCTAGCCATTGTAAATATTTCCAAAACCTTTTAATTCTTTTCATATTAATTATCTAATTGATAGTCAGCAGGAGGTAATTCATCTAATAAACTACCAGGGGCTGTGATGTTTTTTACTAATCCGCTAGGTTCAGATTTGATAACCCTTTCTTCGTACTTAGCGTATTCGAAACTACCTTTAATATGTTCATTAAGTGCTTTGCCTTGAGAATCTGCTAAATTAAATTTGTTCCAAGTTTCTACGTCAACTGCTTCATAGACATAAGTTGCCCATTTAAAAACTACTGTTAGCGTTTTATCAGTAACGTCGTATGTTGCTGAATTAATAGTTGAACTCTTGTAATGTGATGTTGTACTAGTTATCATAAATTAATCTGTTTAGTACTTATATAGACTTTCTAGGAATTGTTTATCTTGTTAAGTTAGAAGATCCATTGATTTTAACTCCAGTTTTAGTAAGTGCATTTTGTAATTGTTTAACAGCTCTTACTACTTCTGCACTATTACCGCCGCCGCCACCGCCGCCAGTAAATCCATTAACTACACCACCAACTAATTTACCTGGTAGGCTAGCTAATTCTGATAATAAACCTCCTTGAGCATCTTGAGCATCTCCGACTGAGTCCTGGAATTCCATTAGAATATCTGCTAAACGTTGCATTGCAAGTTCTAAAGACTCTCCCATCGCTGCAAGTATATCTGCAGGTTCGCCGCCTTCAGCAAGAACTCCTAATGCTTCAAACATTCTTCTAGACTCTACTAATTTATTATAGTCTACTGCGTTTATACCAGCTGAGATCTGAGGGAATGCAGTGGCTCCCATTGTAAGAGAGTTTCCAATTGTGTGCCAAAGTTCTGTTTGTGCATTATAGCCTGCGATCGGTCTTAGGAATCCAACATCACCAACGAACATATTAGTCCATCCCTCCATTTGTTCTAAACTAGTACCATTAATAGCGCTAGCAATTTGAGGGGCTGCACTACCTATTTTCTGATAAGATGTACCGACTGCTTCAAATAAAGTGCTTTTAGCTGCTAAAACTTCAATATCGTTAGTTACACCACCATAGAGTTTAGTAAACTCATTCATTGGTTCTGCAGCTACAGTATTAACTGATGCTACAATCATTGGAATAGCAACCGCCATTCTCATATAAGACATTGCTAATGTTCTAAGCATTTTATTCTTTGCTTCATACATTTCAGCTGGAGTCTCACCTCCAAAAATTGATGCGAATGCTTTACCTTTTTCAACAGTGAATTGAGTAATTGCATTAACAATTAAAGGTATTGCAACTCCTAATTTTTCATAAGTATGTCCAATTGCATAAACTAATAACTTCTTAGCATTCATATCAACGCCCTCATCATTAGTACCAACAATAGCCTCAATCATAGCTGATACTTTTTCTTTAACTTCTGCTGCATCTGAAATTGCAGTTGTAATTGTGGTAACATCTGTAGTTGATGCTGCTAAAATACTATAAGGTTCTTTAACACTACGCGCAGCATTAACACCATCAAAAAATGATTGTACCCAGAAACCACCTATTACTGAAATAGTTTCTACTAAAGACGTAACTTTCTCTCTAAGTAATACTGGGTCTGTAATACCTTCTGTAAGTTTTGCGACAGATTCTACTGCATCTGCTAATGAAGAATAAGGATCTGCTAATTGTAATGCTATTTCAGCACCCTTTTCAAAATTAGATGAAGAGAACCATCCTCCGCCACTACCGACACCAGATGCTCCAACTTCTTCAAATACCCCAGCTAAACCTATAATAAGTGCTTTTGTATTCTTAGCAAGCTTAGCAACTAAAGTATCTACGTCTCCAATTGATTTATATCCTGTTGCGTTACCGTCCTTATCAAATCCAGTTGGGAATTTAAGCATTGCCATAGACTGTACACCTTTTGCTAAATTAAATAGCGGAGTACCCATCTGTCTAACAACATCAATACCTTTTTCATAAGCAGAAGAACTAAACCATGAACTACCTTGAGCAGCGCTAGATTCTCCAACTTCTGCAAATGCAGAACTTAAACCTGTTACTATTAATTTAGTATTGGCAATTAAGTTTGGTACTGCGCTTGTTAGATCTATAGTTTCAAATCCTGTTGGATTACCGTCTTTATCAAATCCTGTTGGGAATTTAAGCATTGCCATAGCTTGTACACCCTTTGCAATACCAGTAAGTGCTTTACCCATTCCACCAACTGCAGAAATACCTTGTGCTACGACTGATTTATCACCACCGCTTCCAGTTAAAGCAGCTAGAATTCCACCGCCACCTCCTGGGTATTTTCTACCAACATCGGCAAATGTATCTGCTAGACCTGCAACGATCATTTTTACATTATCACTTAGTTTAGGTAAATCAACATCTCCTATAACTGCTGTAAATACTCTAAGTCCTAATGCAATACCTGTTAATGCAGCTCCTGCTAAAATCAAGGTTGGCGCACCTGCCATAATACCTATAATTGCTAATGGTCCTAATGCCATACCATCTGCGATGGCATCCATTGCTGTTTCAAAGTTAGTTTTCTTACCACCGAAGAAGCCTTTTTCACCAGACCAGTTAAATGCCTTATTACCTTTTTCAGAAATAGTACCTAATTTAGAAAAATCAAGTAATGATAGAGCTCCAATACCAACAGAGATTGCTAATACTGCAACTCCTGCTGCTGTCATTGCAACAGAACCTAATAAGATCAGAGGAGAAACTACACCAGCTGCTGCCATGGCAACTCCGATACCTCCTATAATTGCTCCCATTACAAGAACTTGATCCATTGTTACATCTTTAGTAGCCGCTGACATTATAGCCACACCTGCTCCTATAATAATTAATGCCACACCTGCAACCATCATAGCGGCTGAACCTAATGCTATAAATGCAGCTGCTGCACCAGCAACTCCAAATACCAGGCCTAAACCACCTATTAATAATAACATACCAATACCCTCTTCAACTGTAGGTAACGATGCCATCATTGCCATTACACCAAGCCCTAAGACTATTAATGCAACTCCTGCAATTATCATTGCAAGTCCACCTAAAGCTATATTAGCAAAGGCCATACCTGCTACTCCAAATACTAAGGCTAAACCACCTATAAATAATAACATACCTATACCCTCCATAGGATCAGGAAGTGCCAATCTCATAAATCCAATACCAACTGATAGTGCAAATAGGCCTAGTCCCATAATAATTAATCCAAGCGCACCTTTTACAATTGATCCTATTTGATTTCCTATAATATACATAGTTAACCCTACAGCTCCAATTATCATTAGTATGCCCAATGTATCTAAAAATCCAGGCATTATTAAATTAGCAATAGCTAATGCTACAGAAAGAGCTAAGATTGCTCCTCCAGCTAAGATTAAGCCCATTGATGTTTTCTTAATGGTTTTATTAATTCCCATTTTTTGGAAGAGCCAGAATACACCACCTATTACCACTAATACTAGTGCTGCTACCATTAAACCTTTCATGATTGCTCCAGCAAATGCGTTCATTAACATCAAGCCTAGACCAATAGTAATAATACCAAGTCCTAAGAATGCTAATGATTTTGCATAAGCCTCAGCCTTTACTTCATCTATTTTGAATAACTTCTCCCATAGCATAAATATCCCACCTAATCCAAGTGCTACCACAGCAAATACCATAAGTCCAAAGAGAACTTGCTTTGCAAGTAATCCCATTAAAGCTAACGATACTCCAATTGCTAAGATACCTAATCCTAACATCACCATCGCTTCATTAAAACTTCTAAAGTTCTCTATAGAATCTTTACCTAAATGTTCTTCTATATACTCAGCCATTGCAACAACACCTAAAATCAGAGGTACTGTAAATAACATACCTATAATTGCAACGGGTGCTATCAATACCATTGCTGCCATCATTAGTCCAAATCTCACAATTGATATACCAATGGCATGAAGTATTAATAATTTATCTAACTCGTCTTCTTTTAGGCCTTGAGTTGCCATTTTAATACCCTGTATAATAACATAAATACCACCAACCCAGACTGGGGCGGTAACTGCAGCGATCATTAAGATTGGTATTCCTATTACCATCGTTGCTGCAAACATTAATATAGATTTACCTATATCTCCTAATACTACTAACCCAGCGTTAAGTGCGCCGAATTTTGACGTTAAATCTTCAGCACTCTCGGCCTGGTTTAACGCATCAATAATAAAGCCCATACCTAAACCAATAGGTTTAAGTGTTGGTGCTACTAAATTTAATACAATAGCTTCTTGAAGTCCACCGCTACCGCTTTTAGTACTTTCAACAATAGTTTCAATGGCCTCAACCATTCTGTCTATTCTATCAAATATCTCTCCACCTTCTTCAAAGGTTTCTGCGACAACAAGTGTATTTGCACTAATTTCCTCTAGAATACCTCCTTGTTTATCACTAAACTTATCAAACGCGGATGATAAAAAATCCTTTTTAGGCATGTAGCTGCTTATTATTTTTATAGAAAAGGGGTATGCTTAGGAAAACATACCCCTCACTCTTATTATATATCTCTACATTTTCGGCATCTTAAACGATGGCGTCTTCATAGATGGGATCTTGGGCATCGAAGGCGTTTTATACTTAGAGCTCATTGCGCTCTGTTGATCGTTGGCCTGTTCTTGTTGATCCGCTTGTTGCTTATTCTTATTCTTGATGTACTCCGACAGATTCTTGACATAATACCAATATTCGTAGTAATACATGTTTTCGATCTCTGAAGGCTGCATCCTAAGATGTATACCCAGGTAGAACTTTGTCTTAAAGTAATTCTCCAGCGAGATCTGAAATAATGAAAAGACTTTTGATGCCACCTGGGAACTCAAGAGGGGCTTTCACCACTTCTCCGTCTACGGTAGATTCTAGTGTTGCTTGAACACCAATTCTCATTCTTTCAGCAAGCCTATATACAATCATAAACTTTTTTTGATCCCAAGCTTTATAGTCTATTTCTAATTGAAATATTTTTGTTAAACTTAGGGTTCTCCAGTCGCCTTGAATATAAGGTAATACTTGAATAAACGCCTTATCAAAATCTAGTTCTTTCTCATTACGATCTTTTAAGTATTGAGTAACCTCTTGCATAACACCAATCGTTGGTGGAGCCATGACGATTTCACCAGCAGAACGAGTTTTAATAACATACGTTCTCTTTTTGTCATCATAATACCTTTCTATTTCCTCATCGATAATAGATGGTACTAAGTTTTTAACTGATAACTCAAGATCTATTTTCTTTTTAGTCTTTTCACTCTTACCATTTAACATTAATTTGTTTTCTGGTTCTGGAAAAGTAAGATCTCTAATAGAAAGTAATAGAACTATTCTATCCTCTTCTAAAATATCTTTGTAAGATAATCTTTTATTACCAGATGTCATTTGAGCACATGATTCAACTACTGAGTTTAGCTTTTCTTCCATATCGATGTAGTTATTCTCATCCATAGTAGAAAAATGTCTAATCTCTGCAGCCTTTGCAGATCTAATTTTAATTACACTATCAGCAGGGTAGAATTTACCCATTGACGGTAACGTCACTTGATCTAATACATGCCATCCTAATGCACTATCAGAAGATTGTGCTTTCTCTGGTGTAAAATTTGCCATATTAACTCTACCAAGCCCACCTTTGTCAACAACAGATTCCATATCTGCAGCCGTTCCTTCGTTTGACTTAGGAGTTGGGTTGTTAATAGCGTCTTTAGCTTCTAAGGCTTTCGCCATTTTAGCTTCTTCGGAACTCATTTTGTTTTTCTTTTCGCTCATTTTTATTTACTTTTTAAATTTTTGAGATTTTGCTTAATGTAGGATCTCTGTTCTACAGTTCTTATACTTAATTCTGACTTAATTAAATTTCTTATGAATGCACTCACAGATATGGGACGAGTCTCATTATCTAAAGCATCATTTAAAATAATTCGGTTTACTTCCCGAACCTCATCCTCGGTCAAAAGGACTTGTAATTTTTTTGTTAATTTATCACTCATAATCTTTTATTATCTTGATATTATATTATGTTTTCTGAGTTTAAAAAAAGAAGGAACCGTGAAGATTCCTTCTTTATATTAAATTCTATTAGAATTAGTTCAACTCTTCTGAAAAAGTATCACACTTCCAACCTACTTCTAATGCTACTGCGTCAGCGTTGTCGTAGCTAAGTTCACCAACAAGGTTTACACCTGAAGTGATGAAACAATCATCTAAAGTAATTTTTCTGTAAATATCACCTTCTCTGTTAAATTGTACAACAACTATTGTACCAACATAATTCTTTTTAAGACCCATTTCTCCAGTTTCTGGATTATATTGAGCTCTATACCATTGTCTTAATGTTTTATATAAGTAAGCTTGGTTAGAATCATTTAAGTTAAGCGAGAAGCTAACTGTAATATCAATTGCAGTTGCACCAGGCATACCAGCGTAAGATCTATCGGAAAACTTATATTTCTGTCCGATTGCATCTACTGCAGGAGCCATAGTATCTAATCCACTAATTGAATTGACGTGTTGTAAAAGGAACTCTTGTCCAGCAACTCCATCCGGTGGTAAAATTGTCACCTCGAATAGGTTAGCTTGAACGGGCTCGAAGTTTCTTCCCTTCTTGCTAGTTTGGTCCTCTGAATAATGTGGTAAAGCCATATCTTTAATTTCTTATTTTATTTATATATCGTTGTTTTCTTATGCAAAGTTACCTGTTGCGATTTCCCCTGTGTTAAGTACAGTTACTCTCGATACTAGTATCTCAAGACCTTTAACTGGTTCTACGAACGTATCTAAGATTCCCATGTTGTTATCGATAACTTCAGACGTATTGTTTGAAGCATCCATGATATTCTTATAGTCATATACACCACCATCTTTCTTCACTGATTCCATAAAGTTGTCAGCTAAAGTTTTGATCTCTAATCTAGTTTGAGCGCTATTGAACTCAAATAGGTAGTTCTTAAGGATTTCTGCAAGACCATCTTCAATGTAAATTAATACTTCTCTTACGTGAGCTGAAGATAATGCTGATTGAACTCCTTGTTGTGCAGTCTTGTTACCTTTAATAGTTAAACCTACGCCTCTTTCGAATACGATTGGGTTGTAACCAAATGGCTCAAGAATATCTCTATCATTTTTATCGAATGAGAACTCTAATGACTGTACTCCAGTTCCACCTACAACTCCTCTTCTAGGACCTGCGATGATTGACCATGGTAAAGCATCTAAATATTTATCGATATAGTTGTTAGATACGTATGCTGCTGGTGGAATTACTTTAGTTCTTCCATTCTCAATTACATTAAGACCAGGACCGTAGTAGAATGCGTAAGATGCACCTTCGTTGATCGATGGTAATGTATAAAGAGATGTTGGATTAGTATCTAAGTTACCTCCTGTTGCAACGTGATTCACATTAAATCCATAAGGAGCAAATGAGTCTTTAAACGTTGGGTTAGTTGCTGCTTTAAGTTCTTTCACCATTGGTGCGTTAAGAATTGCTGCTGCATTTTGTCTTTCTTTACATAAGAATGATAATTCTTCCTTATTTAAGATTGTTCCGTTCTCTAAAGAACCAAATGTATCAACTACATATCTGAATGTGATATTGTCTTTATCTACTAAAGCGTTACCTAAACCAGTTCCTGGCTTAATTGCTCCTAGTAATTCTAAAATACTCTTTTCAGTTTGTGTTGCTCCTTCTAATGGGAACGTTTTATATAATCCAGAAGCATCTTCATATCTCTTAAGTGCATAAGCAGGTCTAGAAGAAACTACTCTATGGGTAATAAATTTATATTTAGTATTAACACCATCGTAAGTTTTTTCGATTTTCTTAATTCTAGATAGTTTACCACCATCACCTGGGATATACATTCCTACTTTAATATTAGCGTTTAATACACCAACACCTGTGTAAGAGTAAGTAAATGTTCCAGCTTGATTATCAGTCCAGTCCCAACCACCTGCTAGTGTAGGGAACATCTCTGTTCTATCGTTTGGAGATAATGTCCATATATCAAATGCAGTATTTAATGCTCTTTTATATACTACTAATTCAGATGCGTTAGCATTTGTGTAATCTGTACTGAATCCAACATTACCTGCTGGAGATACAGTTACAACTCCTGTTACGTTATCTATATCAATTGTATTGATTGCAATATATTCACCTGCGTTTTCAGATAATAAGAATGCATTTCCACCTACTAATAAGTCTCCATACGCAAATGGCGCAGCACTTAATAATAAGTTTCCATTGCCATCTACTGTTATAGTAGCTGGAGTATTCCATGTAGCTGATGTTCCAGCTGCAAATTTCTCATAAGATTTAGAAATATCACCTGATGCAGTAATAATTGTACCACCTGCAGTAGCTTCTATTGTATTAATCTTAACATACTCTATGCCAACTGCAGCTTTTAAATATTTAGAATCGTTAATTCCTGCAGTAGCAAGTCCAGCTGGTGTAACTCCTTCGATTGTTAAAGTTGCTCCATCTACTGAATTGTCACCGAAACCACTAATATCTACTATAGTACTAGATTTTACTTGTTCTACTTTATGTGATAATACTTCGTAATCTTGGTAGATGTCGAAATTGTTACCAATTAAATCAATTTGTGGAAGTGCATCTTCTTGTACAGCACAGAATAAACCTGTTCTTCTAGCCTCCATATTAATTAGAGTTTCGATGTACATTTGATTACCTTCAGCATCAATAAATTCAGGGATTAAAGATAATCCATTATATTGTGCCATTAAAGTTACTTCTCTTAATCCAGCGAATTTAGCAAATTCTGCTTTGTATAAACCATTAGCATCAAAGTAAGTACCGTAGTTAGGGTCATTATTTAATTCAGCAGCATCAAATTTACCTTTGAATACAAATACATCTACTAAGTAGTCTGATACGTATTCATCAGCTTCAACGCCTTCTGGAATATTAGATTCTCCGTACCATTCTCTTGCAGTTAATTCAAAACCTCTAGTATCAGCAGCTTGTCTAATGATAATTGTGATTGGGTCTTGTTTGATATTTACAAAAGAAATTGCGTGGTTTGTATCTTCAGCAGCAGCAGTTAATAACTTCTCGTCTGAAGGATTCCAAAACTTATCAATATCAAATACATCGCTGAATTTCTTACCAGCAACGGCAGATGATTGAATAGTGTTAGACGATAAACCTTCCGAAGAAGAGTTAGTTGCTGGAGATAATATCGATACTTGATCGTCAGAATCATCAGCAGTTAAGTTTAACGCTAAGATTGGTCCTCTAGATAAAGCTTCGATAGCTGATCTGTGGAAGAACATATTTTTCTTTTCTAGTGACTTATCGATGCCACCGAATACATTTTTAAACTGTTCAACATCTTCTACTAATACTGGAGTATTGTAAGGACCTTTGTTAGATCTACCTACAACTAATCTAATAGTTTCAGCAGGGATGTTCACGGTTTGTGATTTGTCGAACTCTAAGCGATATACGCCTGAGCTTTTGAACTGTAGTAATTGAGGACTTAATGCCATAATCGTTTAGTTGTTATTTTTTAATTCTTTTATTATATATCCTTGTCTTTTTGCAAATTTATTTAAGTAGGTCATAAATGTCATATTGTAAATCTCCTTGCTGGTCACTATCCTTATATAAGATGCTTTCCATCTCGTCGTGAACTGCAGGATCTATGAAATCTAAGATCTCCTCAACGAAATCTGCGTAATCCGTTGTGTTAAAAAATTCAGTTGCAGTAATACATGTCATAATGACATCATCGTTCCCCATTTGAGCCCCATAGCTACCATTTGGTAAAGTACCAAATAAGGACGCCTCAGTTACTGTAACTTCATCAGTTAAATCTAATCTATTTATCTTATACAATTTTGCAAAATTCTGACAAAAGATAGCTTTATTGTCAGATTTTAGTTTTATTCCTGGTTTTATTGTCTTTGCGTCGTGTCTATGTCTGAATTTTACTATCATCTCATCGTCAAAATCATTTCTTTGTGGAAATATACTTCTTAGATACTGGAATAAAACTGTACCATAAGTATTATACTCTACAATCATTTTTACGTTTTCAGAGTTAAAGACGTCTACTGCTAAAGTATAAAGTACTTTCGCAAAATCTTCGATGACATGTTCATTAGATTTAAACCTAGCAACTTGTTCAAATTTAAAAAAGTCGTACATCGCACCAGGATTAATAACGTTCTTAATTTCTTCTGAATTCATCGGAGCGACTTTAAAAATATTAATAACGGAGGAATCACCACCATTACCTTCTGCAATATCTACTGAGAACAACCAAAAGTTTTCAGTATCTGCACATGTTTCAATATCAAATGATGGATCCCACTCTAAGAAACCTTTTGTATCAATACTAATATAATCAAATTGATCAAATTCATGATAAATATACGGCTTCATTCTCTTTCTCATCTTCTTCATATCGACTGGGTCTAATAAGAGGTTGGATGAGCTAACGAATTCATTTCCATACTGTTTATTAAATGCTTCAATTGAACCTAGGTTCGCTAATTCTCTTTCATACCATGCTTCATCTCTATCAGGGTGTTGCCACCAATCAATTCTTGTCGCTAGATATTCATTATCACCTCGATCTGCCGCAGCATAGATTTGATAGAACTTATTAAATCCGTTTGGCGTAGATGTAATTGTTATTCTTGAGACTTTCGATGAGGATAATGTAGGATATACATTCTCATAGAAAGAGTCAGCAATTGATGGATGGACGTGGGCAAACTCATCTAGGTATAAGTTATGGATTGTAAAACCAATACCAGATTTTGCTGTGGTTGATTGTCCTATTAGTCGACAACCATTATCACATCTCACATTCATGACATCATATTTAATAATACCAGGTTTCATAAAGAACGGTAAGTTCTCAATTACTGTTTTGGCTTTATCAATAATTTCTTTTGTTGAATCAGATTTATTCGCAAGTAGCAGAGTATTCTTATCCATATTAAAGGTAACATACCATGCATTAAAAATAGATGCAGTTACGGTTTTACCCATTTGTCGAGCAGCAAGAACAATATTAAATCTATCATTCTGGAAATTTCTTAACATTTCCTTCTGATAATCTCTTAGTTTTACTTGTTGAATACCTTCATCTGTCATCACTACTGCATACTTCTCTGCAAAATAGACAATGTCCTTGGCACATCTAGCTAACTCGGTAATTTCCTCATCAGTATATTCAAATACTATATTACCTTTCTTTAGAAATTGTCTACCCTCGTAGAATGGTAACTTAATCTTAGGACGATAACCCTGATCCATAGCCACTAACAGATCATCGATCTGTCGGGTCGACCATACAATCCTATCAGCAGAAGCATTAACTCCTTCTTCTTTTGGGATCCATTTATTATCTCCTATTCCGTCTGACATATATTATTCTTCTGTTGGTTCTACGTCTTCAATATCCTCTTCTTCAGTAGCACCATGAATACCTGCTTGAATTGCAGCCATTAGGTCTTTTGTACCTCTTTGGATATTTTTATTACTTGTATCTCCACCAGCACCTTCAATTTCTGATTGATTTGCTCTTTGTTGATAAATTTCTAAGTCTCTAGCTATTCTTTTCGTACCCTCTTCAGCAGCCATTAAATACATGGTCTGAGATTTAATAATATCTAGCATTGATTTTTGTAGAGTTGCTAGTACTTCAAACATTCTTGGTGCTAATTCACCAGAGTCAATTGTTTCTAATAGAGTGGTTAGAGCTTTTTCACCTGCTTGTAACTGGTATATTAATGACGACATTGTCATTTCATCCATCTTCTTTTTAGCAGCTATATAATCGTCCTTTTCAATAATATCTGCATCGAGATAAAATTTCATAAGACTTGTTATAGTCTTTTGTGCCTTTTTAGTTGCACTAGATTTTAAATCGGTATAATTAGTTACTGGTGCCAATGAAGTTGGCTTAGCCTGAATAGGAAGATCTTTAGGATCGTTTTCAACATCAATTGGACTATCTCCAATTAATGCATCTAATTCTTGCCTAATATCGTCTGCCTGTTCGGCTATTGTTTTCTTCTTATCGCTATCGCTCATATTATGATATTATATTGTATATATCTAGCTAATTACTAGTAACAAATTTAGTAAATATTTGTTACCTATTCTGGTTATACTTTCTTAATTGTATCGAAGGAATTGCGTTATCAATAATATGTGTTAGTCTATTATCTCTAACAATATACTGTTGTAACATGTTTATATGTTGGTCTTTACCGATAATCTTAGTGTATAACCTAATGTTAGTCATTGCTAATTTACCTGGCATTAAAGCCCATTTTTGTGGTGTAACCCATCCTTGTGCTGCACCTAGTTCAAAGTTTTGATCCATTACATTAATTAATGTATCTGAAACAGCCATACTTGTTAATGTATTACTTTTTGGGTTTAATTGATACACATTAGCTGATGTATTACTATATGTATTATTTAAGTTATAGACTAAACCATACCATTGTCCATTTATAGGTTGTACTGCAAATGGATATGTTAATGTAAGATCATTTATATATGCTTTAACATGTGTTTTATTAACTGTTAATTTAAGTCCTTTTTGTCCTACTCTTCCATCAAATAGAGTTTGCTCTGATACTGCATTTGTAAAGTTAGGTTTAAACCAGGCAGAGAATGCCAAGTTTTTATCAACTGCTAATTGAGATATTTTCTTATATACTAAACATTCGATACCTAAATCTTTTACAGATTCTAGATCGTAATGATTCTTTGTAATAATAGTCCATTTATTTCTTAATTCGTCATCGCTAATAACTAATGAATTATGAATTCTTTCTCTAGTACCATCACCAACTTCTGAGAACATTGTTTGATATTGTTCTGGTTTAGTTGATTGTCTGTACTCATCTTGAATTTCTTCTCCAAATACTTCTTCAACTCCAGTATAAAGATCGTCTAATGTTTGATCTATTGCAACTCCAGCTGCATCGTCTCCTACTATTGTAGAAGTTCTCTCTTCGTATTTCTTTAACATCACTCTCCAGTAAGTCATAGACTGATTAAATTCATCAGCAAAACTAACTGAACTTACCTCGTACATTCTATTCATTATTGGAATGTACATATAATCTCTTGGTCTTGGAGCAATATTAGCACCGAATGCTTTTTCCATTTGACCTTTTGTAATATGGATTTCAAAATCTTCAAAGCCCATACCAAAAATATCGTATGTAAATTCTCTAGTTGGCATTGCATTATCTGGTACAACGATTTTAAGATCTGACATATCCTTTACATTGTATAAAGAATACTCCATTAATACAACATCCTTAGATCTCTTATCAGGTTCTACTCTAAAATACTTTGTATTATGTCCCCACATTTCTGAAGCCAATTCACTTATTTCAGAATAAATTGCAGTTGGCCTACTTAAATTATATGGGTCATATATTGGATCTGAGCAATCAATTACAATATTAGTACATCCTGCAACATAAGGATCGTCACAATCTACACATAATTGAGGACATGATTGAATAGTTCCCGCTTCTGTTTCTAATTCAAATGTAACTGATAAAAGACTAACTGTATGTAATAAAGATAGTCTATTTACTTCAGCTTTAACATCTATCCATAATGGTTTAGTTGGATCAAATTCTAAATTAGTAATGCTAACATTTAAAGGCTTTAATGGTGACATTTCACCACCATCACTTTCTACTGCATTTTGAGACCATCTATATTCAAATGTAAAGTTATTATCAGCATCTGGAAATTCATACCATTTTGCTGCTTCTGCAGTAAATGTAGCATCTTCTACAGTAGTAATAGTATTTGCTACAATAGTATCTACAGTAAATGTTTGAGAACCTACAATAAACTTATCACCTGGCGTAAGAGTCCATGCAACGCCAGTACCAATAATAGTTTTAGAACCCGCAGTTAATTGCACGGTTCCAATACTAGTTGGTGAATTAACACCGTATAAGATAGACCAATTCAGAACCTTTTTTACGTCTACGTAAGGTTCTTTCAATTTAGCGAAGAAATAGTCTCCGATTGCGTCTGCTGTAAAATTTGTTACTGCCATTTGATAAAGAAGTTATACTTCTATTTTTTATTATATATCTGACTCCCAATCAGTGATTAAAAGCATTTCAGGATTATCACCTTCATGGTGTTCTAATGCATGTATAAATGCATTAGTTACTCCTAATACTTCTACTGTATTGTTTTCAGCTTGATATAAATCTAAAGCATTTAAAAAATCTCTTAATTTAAATATTTTAAAGTTCTCTTGTTCTTTAAATAGACCTGCCTTTATTAAAATATGATTAGCCTGTTGAAGTTCATGTAGCTCTGTAAACATATCAAACATTCTCATAGAACCTCTTAATGTTTTAATATCGTACTTTATAGTCTTTACTTGATCTACATTAACAATTCTATTATAGCTAGAATTAGAATTAAGATTAACTCTAATATATGATAAGTTTGGCATAGACTGAAATATCTGCCATATAAAATATATGGAAGTTGCTTCCTTGTGTATGTTAACATCACTGACTGTACGAAATCTATTAACATCATGAGAAAACTTATGGTTTAAATAAGTTTCCATACGATCTTTAGATACTAACATGCTATTAGGAGTCATAGTCCTAGTCTTAGTATCTCTATTGATGATACCCCATAGTTTTAAATCTATCGAGTTATATCTATATAAAGTAATATCTATTATTTCTGTAAAGCTATCTTTTACTTTTTGCATATACCTCTATTTGTTCTTCGATTTTTTTTAAATCTGAAAACAGAGCGTCTTTAGCAAAAAGTTTTAATTCGCCAAATTCTCTATTACCAATCTCGTTTTTATCCATATAAATTTCTACAGCTCTCTCGCTGGGATTATATTTATCTGGCGTATTTTTCTTTGCTTTTTTAGTTTTAGTATAAAACCATCGGGGCACCGATTGGAATCTAGAGGCAACAACTGACCAGCACTCGACTACATTACCACCATTAATCCCATTTATGTTAAACATCATTGCATTTGCAGGATATTTAATAGACATAAAACGATTAATCATAAAGTGATGTCGCTTTTTAGTGTGTTGTTTTATTTTCTTATATTGTTGTGGCTTTGTAAACATTATTTTTACAAAGTCAAACAGTTTAGTATCATCTAGCATAATAGTTATATGTTCTTAAAGGGTAAAGTTTACCCTATTAGTGTATTAAATGCATGTTGATGTGCATCCACTTTTGAAAGATTATGAAGCATCTCTATTTTAGTAGCAAGTTCTATAACTTCTGGTTTTAATCCATGTGCGTTTGCTTCTGCTAATATTTCTTCAATTTGAATATAATCCGTTAATGTCATATTAGAATAACTTTTTACTCGGGTCTTTCTTAACCTTTTTCGTTTTCTTACCTACTAGTTTCATTGGAGATTCTTCTTTTGGAATATCCATTCCAGCAAAAGGATCTGGTGCGAAATTATTCTTCTTAGCTCCTTCTAGCCAATCAGTTCCTTCTAAGATTTTATCCATTTCCATAATAGATTCTCTAGATTCTATTGCACCTTCCCAATCTGCTTCAATTGCAGCGTAAATAGCTTTTTGAATTGGATCTGGAATAGTCTTATTATGTAATAGCATTAGAGCTATATTTTGAGTAAGATTAGTTTTGATTAATGTTAAAGAACTATGTCCAACTACTCGGTAAATAATATCTGATAAAATGTCTTTAGCTTCTGATGAGAATAAGAAGTCAATTGTAAAGTCTTTATATTCTTTAATATATTGATTCCAAATACTTTCTGCAGTCTTATCAGTAATAGCGTAATTACGCAACTTACCATTCTTCATTTCTTTTTGCCATGTTACAACTGATGCAATATTATCTGATTTATCACCTGTTAATATCTTCTTGAATATAAACTCATCACAGTTTACCTCTTTAATAGAAATCTTATTAGCCTTGATCCAGTCTAGAATATCTCTTTGATAATCATCTCTTAACATGTGTTGTCCGCCCATATTAAATAACATATCGTCACTTGTTAATTCTTTAGATGCAGATGTTTCCATATCTTCACTGAAACCTTCATAACCATAAAGAGTCTTTTTAGTATTGTAATACCATAGTGTATGTGCATCGTTAGTTTGTGAATAGTTAACTAATTGAATTAGATCTCGATCACCTGACCATACAATACATGATTTACCTCTAGCATTTAGAGCAGCTGACCATCCAAAAATAACATCATCTGCTTCTGCACCTTGTATCTGGTGTACAGTAACACCTTTAGTAGCTACAATATCTTGAAATGCTTCATAGACTTCATAGACTGCAGTCCAATCTACAGTGCTGTTTTGTTTCCTAGTGCCTTTATATTCAGCAGTTGGAAATAAATCTTTACGCCATGATTTAGAATCTACGGTTAATACTACATCATCGACAAACATCTTTAGCTTACGCATTTCGGATGCAAAGTCAATTGCTAGTTTTCTCATGAACTGAGACTTCTGTTTGTCATCTCCTAGTAACTTACCATTCTTTGGTTTTGGTAAGACAAATAATCTACTGAAAACAAAATAGTTTCCGTCGATTAATAATGTATGTTTTCCCACTTTCATATTTTTGTTATTTAATATCTATGTACAATATACGAAAAATAATTGACATAAAAAAATTATTTACCACTTATTTTAGCTTTTAATTACTCCTTGTATCTCATAAACGCAACTTAACATTGTGATTACGGGATCTATTACATGAACTCTTTGCTGTTGATGTTTAGCTACAGAAATAATGATCTGTGGGATATGCTTAACGGATTGCAATTGTTCTTGTTGTATATATTCTATAAATTCTTCACCTAATGTTTGTAAAATATCATCTACTCTATTAGAATAATTACTTACTAGCATTTGGTAGTTCTTTGCTGGATCAGTTTCATTAAATACTAATTCAAATACGTCTTTATAGACTGAATTAAATTTCTTTACGTTATCAACTGTAATCGCAGTAGTTCCTTGAGTTTTAAATCCTTGTAGTTTATTTAGTGTACTTCTTAAATCTGGAAAGTTACGTCTAACAAATTCTACAAGAGCATCTTTCTCAATTGTCATTTCCTCTTGTTTACAAATATCATATACTCTACGAATATACTTCTTTGTTAATTCATTCTCTTCTTCTTTATCAAAATCAAAGTTAATTACTTCAAACCTTGAAAGGATTGGATCTGGTAATTTATTAATATAATTACATGTTGCAATAAATCTAGAA
>Ga0181389_1000085_pt1 | contig 32738 bp, 39 predicted proteins | sample 12SPOviralmetaG_FD_130121 | JGI IMG/M metagenome (GOLD analysis project Ga0181389, IMG submission 130121) | Marine viral communities from the oligotrophic San Pedro Time Series (SPOT) site, San Pedro Channel, CA, USA - 12 SPOT_SRF_2010-06-29 | ecosystem: Environmental > Aquatic > Marine > Strait...
CTCATTATCATTGAGCCACTCCTGAACATTAAATTCATCTAATTCACTTGGCACATTTACCTCTATCTCTGCCACCTTATGATAAACACTTCTCTGTATTATTTTTACTTTTCTCATAGTTGTATAGTTTTATTTTTAGTACGCATCATCAAAAGCATTATTGTCATATAAAATATAATCTTTTACTTCTTCATAGTCCCTATCTATTTTGTCCCTCATATCTACAATAGCCTCTAATAATTCCTCTTTCTCAATACACTCATCTGTATCAAAATAGCTTTTATCTTCTTCCTTTGCAGTTTCCATATCGTAAACAATATCGTTAGTTAAATCCTCTAATCTACTTAGAATAGTCATAAAAGATGTTTCAAGTTTATCAACCTCTTTTAATACCAGTTGTCCCTCATGTGTTTTGTAGTAATTCATAATTGCTTGTTTTTAAGTTCGATACAAATAATTCAAAAAATAAATAAGACTACCAAAAAAAATAGCAACTATTTTATAATTTAGAATCATTCTAAATAAGGGGTGCAGAGGGGTGGATATAGGAACATGTGCATGCACACATAAAAGGATTTTGTCAGGACTTTTTTGGGGTAAAAAAAAGGGGCTTAACGCCCCCTTTTAGAGAAGATATAACACAAAACAAAACAAAAACAATAACGAAATTGTTTGAGAACAATTTAAGTATTATATGCCATATAAACAAGAACTTTTTGGAATAATATTAAAGGACTTTTTACAGGACTTTTACAGGGGGGGATTTATATCGTTTGTTTTCAAAGCTCGATGTAGTTCAGCCATAGTTTTTACATGCTGTGATACAGGTCTGCCTGAATTATATTTTCTTATTAAGAAAGCTTGATGTTCTTTTGACCTCATGTTTGTAGGTTTTTGAGACTCCCAACCCCATTGTATTGGTTTATCTTTCATAGCAATAAATGTTTAGTCATCTTTTAAATCTTTTAATTCTTCTTTTAAAATATCTATTTGATTCTGCAACCTTTCTTTACTATACTCAAACTCTATTCTACTTACCTGATTCTTAGGTAGTTCCTTAGCCTCCTCTATTTCTTTTTGTAATACTATATATTCTCCTATTGCAACAAAGGTAAACGCAACTATTGTAAACAATGTTTTCAAACTTATATTGAAAGTAGTATTTTGTATTTCTTCTTTCATTAAACTTATTTTAAATAATCAGGGAGGTCGCAGACGACCAAATCATTTCACCTCCCCAATCAGAACATATATGCAGCACTCAAGTAGCTTGCTCACTAAAATTTATACAAATTTCTTCGGCCTAAATCCATAGGCACAAATATACCAGTCCTACCCTCATCTATCACTACACCACATCCTAAAGTTGGTTTCTTAGGAAAATTCTTACCATAACTAAAAGCCATGTGGTCGACATCTATTCCACAGCCCACATTTAAACCAAAAATTATATCATTCCTGGAGGCCATATAAGAAACTCCACCAAAAGAGTGAGAGTGCCCTACAACAGTCGACTGCCTATTGGCTTGTGCTCTGTTTCTTGCACCTGAAATACCACTGCTTCCTGTTCCATGCTCGTATAATACGCCATCTATTTCCCAGGACAGCTCCCACTGCCAACCTTTTGGAGCTTTCCATATCTCCTCATAGGTTTTCATAAATCTACTTGGTATTCCTGCTGTTGTAGCTTTCCTAAATGGCAGGGCTGAGTGATTACCTACACAAACCTTAACATCAGGGAAAGTCTGATACCACTTTTCCATACCTTTTTGGGCTTTCTCCGCCTCACTTTCAGCATTAGGCATCTCAACCACTTTTTCGTGGTAAGAAAGGGCTGCATTATCAACCTCATCTCCAATGTGTACTATTTCTGAAACTCCAAAGCGAGAAAAGACCTCGTAACAGAAGTCTCTATATAAAGGATGGCAAAATGGCTCATGGGTATCTCCAATAATTCCAACATTATTAGAGTTCCTATACGCCTGTAACATTTCGTTTTCGGCTTTAGTTAGCCTTGGTCTATACTGTTTCATTTCGTGTTTGTTTGACCAAAACTATGAAATAATTTTCATATATGCAACTACTTCTTTATCTTCTCGTAAGAACGACCACCAAAGTAAGCACCAAAAGCAGTGATAGCAAGCATTTTCCAAAGCTCTATCCATGAGTCTTTTATGCTTAAATCCACAAAACCAAAGTCAACTAATGTAAAGGTTGTCAATGCTAAAAGCAAGAAAGCTAAAGATAGAGGTCTTATTGATTTTGTTAACCAATTACCTTTCATGTCTGCTTCCCAACGCCTTGTAACTTGCTCTTGTATCTTAGCTTCATGAGATGTAATCATCTCCTGAATTTTAAGCTTCATTTGTTGTTTTTCTTCGTCTGAAGTGTGCACTTCATCAATAATACTGCCGACTGAATCGACAAGTCCTTTAGCTCCTTTGCTAAATATTTTACCTAAAATACCCATAATTGTGCGTCTAAATCAATATATTCAATAGTTACATTTCTTCCTTTTTCAATAGCCTCTGCAATACGAGGATAAATTCTCTTGTAGGCATTAACACTTTTACCCACAAAACCATCTTTAATGACTCCATTGTTCTCCTGTGAATCTCCAACGATGAGACAACCAGCAGTGTGTTCGTCAGTATTCCCAGTGTGTATAAGAATATACTCAAACCCAGGAACATTAACGATATGAAGCATACCGATGTGCATATTGCGATATTTTTTAGTATATCTTTCATGAAATCCACCCTCTTTTCTTAATTCTATATTATATATACCAGCAGGAATCCTGGTCTCACCTATAACTTTTAATGCTCTTCTTTCATCTTCAAGAGTATAACACAAAAAATTAAGGCCCAAATCATTTTCTTCAAAAAGTAAGCCTGATGTGGAATCAGGCTTGGAACTAAATCTTAATACTTTTAATCTCATATTATATAAACATTTTAACTAAAACACCTACAACAGTTGCAAATATAATCCAAAGTGCTCTTGTTACATTTGACTTCCACCTTTTCATATCTTGAAACTCTTGTACTAATATATCGTATTGTTCCAATTTAATCTCTCTAAATTCTGTATTTCTATTTACACGAGAAACAAAACCATCATCAGGGTTTAGTAGACTTGATGTCAATCTGTCAAGCTTACTATCCATAGAGTCTAATTTGTCCTCAAAAGAGTCCATTCTCTGTTTCATCAACGCTATTTCTTGTGCTGCTGTAGCCATTATTTAGTTACTACAAAAACCTCAATATCTACACCATCAGAACCTGTGTTTTTATCTGCTATAGCAGACACTACAAACGCACTATTATAAGTTCTTGCAGTTTCTACAGTTTGTGCATTAATATCTCTGCTATTGGCAAAAAACTCAGGCTTATATGCTATGTAGCTTGAACCTTTTGGCACTCTAACAACATAAGACATGCCAACACTAACTGTACTTGTGTTGTCTGTTATTTTAATCCAAATAGGGTATTGGTCATCAAGGTTTGTAATTCTTGCATATTGAAAATAATTAATATCAACATCTCCAGCAGAGTTTGGTGCGTTTGTTGCCGATACTATAGAAACAAAATCTTGAGTCATAACCCCACCACTTTCTTTATATGCAGGGATTGTCATGATTCTGTTGTAAACTTCATCAGAATTACTTTGCTCTAAGGTAGTTGTACTACCATAAGTAACACCATTTAAAATTAGTCGGTCTGATGTTGTAGTTGTTAGGGTTGAATTATTTACTGTTGTAGCCATTTTTTAATTTTATAATGTTGAAATATATTGTGCGTTATATACTGCTGTTACAGCGTCAGATGGGCCTGGCTTTATTGCTAAAAGCATTGATGTACCTGCTAATACTCTAATTGGTTGTCCTGGCCTTGGTGTTATACTCCAGCAAGTAGCTTTACCAGCCACAAGAGTTATTGTTGGGCTTATGCCTAACTTAGTGAAAACTGGTGTATTTGTTCCAGTACAGTCTACCAACATTCCCCACAACTCAATCGTGCAATCTCCAGTACCCTCTATAATTCCAGCAACAGCTTCTAATTCTTCATTTGCCACAGTATTATGAAAAGCACCACCTAAAAATTCTATACTTTTTATGGTTGAACCCTTTTCTATATCTAATACATGTGCTAAAGGAGAAGTACTTGTAGTTTGTGCGTAAGTACCAGCTCTACTAACATTTATACTACCTCTAAATGAAACTTTATTTTTAACTTGAGCTAAAGGAACATTTATAGTATTACCCCCAATAAGAGTTGCTGCACCTGTACCAGTAGATGTAACTTTTATTGGATTTTGTTTTCCATCAAATGCTTTAAAAGCAGTTTTACTTAAATATCCATCTTGACTTAATGATGCAGCTTTCATGCTAATATCAGGAGTTTTACCACCACTTGAAGAAAGAGGTAATTTAGCTGTAACATCTGTTACTCCTCCCCCAGCACTTTGCAGTTCACTCATAACAAACTGGCAAGTAGCTACACTTGTATCATTGGTTCTCGCTGGTGGTGTAACTGATTTTGGAATTTTACCAAAACTAACATCATCTAAAAATGCATTAGCACCCCTATAAGTGTTAGCAGAAGATTTTATTGGCACATCTGTACTTAAACCTATAGTTCCAGTATTAGTTATAGTGCCTCCAGTTAAACCTGTGCCAGCTGTAATTGAAGTTACAGTACCTCTGCCATAATTTTGGTCATTAACCCATTGTGAAGTAACAGCTCTTGAACTTTTGTCATCTGTTGCTGGTTTGTCAAGATAAACTGGGTCAAAAAATGCTTTATCACCAGTAATATTTTGAGTTCCAGTTGTTCTAACAACAGAGCCATCAAGAGCTATGATATTATTTGCTAAATTTGTAGCGTCAACACCAGTGCCAGCACTATATGTAGAGCCTGTTGTTGGTGTTACCCAAGTTCCATCACCCCTTAAAAATGTTGTTGCAGAACCACCAGTGGGAACATGCCCAACATTAGTAGTCCCATTATAGGCATTTGATTTAACAACTACACTACCTGTTGTTGGTGTAACTGACAAAGGAGTTCCTGATGATGTTCCTGGAGTTCCTGCTGAAACATCATTTACAGCACCACCACCACCACCTCCACCACCTGGAAGCCACTCTAATCTTCCCTGCGTAGATGTTAAAACTGTAGTTCCTGTATAGGTTTTTGTGTTCTGAATTGGGAATCCTGTATTACCATCTATTGTGTCAGCAGCATTAGTCATACCACTAAAGGTAACTTTACCCTTTCCATCTACGGATGCTGAAAAATTGTATTTAGCAGGTAGCCTACCAAGCTCAGCCATTATCTCTGCTGCAACCTGAAGATTGGTGTTGTTAGCATTTATATCTATTGTTGCTTGGTCGTAACCTGCTGTTGGCGTAAAAGCTGCTGTTTCACCACTAACCTTAAAGTGCATTTCCAACTGCTCAGTCTCACTGTAAAAAACATAAAAATTCTTATTATGTAAACCTCCTGAAACATCACCAGTACAAGTTATTGTAGTTGAAGTTCCGTATGGAGAGGTGTTCCAGTCTAAATTACCATTTTGACTTTTGGTTAAGACGCTTGAATTATTAGCTGTTATATAATCTTTTGGATTATGTAACTGTTCATTTGGTAAATCTGAATGAAAATTATTTGCCATACTAATATAATATAATTCCGTTTAACTTACTTACATTACCCCCATCAGGTGTATAATCAGGGTACGCTTCATCATTATCTTGCAAAAACTTTATCATTCTTCTTTGATATGCTTCAGACTTCTTATATGTTTCGTTTCTTAGAAAATTAAGTTTCTTAGAATCTACTGGCATAGTAAACTCTGCAACATTTTCTACAACACCTTGTGATGTTGTATTATAACTCATATCAGGTAGCATCTCAAACTTAACACCAAAAGCTAAATACTTGCGAATATAATCTTCTACAAGAACTCCATTTGGCTTTCTTATCTGTAGTTTTGCAAGTGTACTCGTAGTCTTAGCAGAACCTGATATTTTTATTGATGCTATATTGTTGTCGCCATCTAAAGTAACTGCTGTTACCTTGTTAAAGCCTCTACAACATTCTCCATCAGAGTTTGAGCCATCTTCATATAAAGGCAGGTTGGTCGATGTTACAAAGTCATTGACTGATATAAAATTAGCATCTCCAGGAAATGATATTACTACCTCGTTAGAACCTGCTGTAACTGAACACTCAACATCAACATAAGTCCATGTAACATTATCATCTATATCTTCATTAATAACTTCAAACAGCTTTTCACCTATAGCTGGCATGACAAAATTGTGCTCAGCAATCTCTATAAAAGCAGGCTTAACTAAATACTGGTCAGTATTCTTGTTTGTAAAAGCTGTATCAATTACTTGTGTCGCTGTTATCAATGCCATCTTGAATCATGTTTTTTTCTATTAATAAATTTTCTAACTCTTCCTCTGTTAGCTCAGGTAAGTGAAATATTTTTCTACCCTCTTGAACTGAAATATAATCAGTAGGATTTATAGCACCAAGCATAGTAACTGGAGGCTTGTTTACTATATGTAAGTCAGAAACATTGTAACCTGCGTGTCTTTTTAACACTTTTTTCAACTCTCTACACATCATGTATTGTGGCTCTTTAATAACTGTTGACATAACTATATCATATATAGTTAAAATCTGCTGGTTATTACCTAAAGAACCTGCAACTTGTATTCCTGATAAAGCAGGATTCCATCTGTGAGCTGAAATTATATTATCATTAGTAATGGTTTGCAATTCCATAAACGAACCATCACTTGTGTCATTTATAACTTGTACATTAGAAGCAGACTCATCACCATTCTTAGCTATAAATAATATCTTGGAGTTGTTGTTTTCTCCAGTTAGCTTTTCTCTTGCTTCGTCAATAAAGATTTGTGCCTCTTCTTCAGACATATCTGCCCCTAACTCAATAATTGCAGATGGCATAAATCCATTCTTAAATCTTGTAAGATTATATTTACCTATTTGATTTGCTATCTTTATGTGGTCTAAGGCTGCCACATAATCAGGTAAACCATAATAATAGAATGTACTTTCGTAATCACTAAAGTGTATTACAGAACGCTGTACACCCTTTGCATATTTTTTAAATGTAGGATATATGTCAAGAGACTTTATTTTCTCTTCACTTCTTCTTACATCTTTCCAGTCAGCGTGAAATAATATTTTCTTTTTATCTTTAGCAACTCTTGCTGTACTGGCATCGTGATGATATAAATTTATATAACCTTTGCCAACAACAACCTCAAGGTATGCGTTACCAAAAGTCCAGTAATCATCTGTTACCTTTCTCATAACATCATCAAGACTCTCTCCGTCTGCGTTTACATCTTTTATGTATTCACTTAAAGATTCGTCAGAAGTGTCAAAACCCTCACCAATGGTAAAGGTTGTTTTAGTATTTAAGATAGCTCTATGAGTAGAGGCACATCTTGACAGTTCACTTAAATGTTGTGGGAACAAGTTATCATCCCCAAAAGGAATCCACGAGTGTTTTAGCTTATCAAGTCTTTTTACCTCTTCAGGAACATCTTGAGCAAGGTCTTTTGAAAATCCGTAGGCAAGTAATTTATTCTTTCTTGCTGGCTTTTGCTGATACCTGCTTCTCTTTCTTGACTGCTTTTTCTTTGACTCCATTTACTTTATCTTTTTTAGTACACGCTTTTGGTTTTTGGCAGCAATCTTTTTCTGTGCATGACACCCAATTAAAACCAAGTTGATAAAATTTACCTAACAGTTCTTGGTTCTCAGCAATCTCATCAATTTTTTCTTTAGATGAAAAATCAATCATGCCTATTCCTAACTTCAAAAACTTTACTTGTTTACCTGCATAAGGTCTAACAAATACATTTAGAAGCTTTTTATTTAATTTATAAGCCATAGTATTTTTATTTGTTGCAAATATATGAAAATTTGGGGAGATGTCAAACACCTCCCCTTATTTTCAATTATTAGAAGCTGTTAAGCAACTACTGAAATCGTGTAAGCATCTTCAGGGCCTGTTGAACCAGTAGAAGCTACAATTTCTAAATCACCTGAGTCTGGCCCTACATTTAACCCTATTGGGTACATAGCAGCATCACCAGCTAAAGCGACTTGAGCTCCATTTGCATCCTGTAAAGCTACACCAGTAGTTTCTTCACCTGAGACAAAGTCTAAGTATGAATCATCCTTAAATATCTCATCGTAACCTAATACAAAGTGATATGTCTTAGCAGGCACAGCAGGGTTAGCTACTGGGTCAGCTCCTGCTGGAGTACCACAGTCATCTGCGTAAGTCTCAACAATGGCAATCAAACCACAAGTTTTTGCCAACATATCTAACACCTTGTTAGCTTTAGCAGTTACTTTAGGTATGTAAAAATTAAGCTGTACATTTACAACTGTACTACCATTCTCACGAGTTGCGTTTGCATCAAAACCACCAGTATATCTGTCAAACTGAAACTCATACAACTTAGTTGTAGGGAAAGTGTTATATACATTATTAGCAGCACTATAAGATGGTGCAACACTCAACTCGGCTTTATCCATAAGAAATATACGCTTTAGACCACCTCTTCGGTTTCTATCGCAACATATTACTTCATGTCCGTTTAATAAACTCATATCTATTTATTTTTTAAAATTAATAATTATCCTACGATTGTTGCAACTAAAGAATTGTCTTTCAAAGCACATCCGAATGAGTAGCTCATTCTGAATCTGTTTTCTTTACAGTCTTTATTATACCACATATCAACATCTTGAATATCCCAGTCAGTACCTACTGCAATAGCACCTTTAGCCATTAACATAGCAGCTTTTGTTGCAGTATCAGCAGATGGCCCTTGACTTGGCATACTTCCACCATAAGTAGCAATATTTACATCCCAGTCAGGCTTTACAATCATAGGTATTCCATTATAAGAAAGGTTCTCAATACCATTTTGTAAGTCATTATAAGCAGCACCTACAACAGTTTGTTGTAATTCTGCTCTATAAGCCTCAGCAAAAGCACGAGAAACGAACATTACTTGCTCAGAAGCAGCCAACTCGTTAGTACGAGCAGTCATTAAGCTTGCAAGGTCAGCTATTGGAGAAGCAGTAGCTGGAACAACTTGACCAGCAGGAATACCATTAACAGCAGTCCAAACACCATCTGACAATACTTGAGGAGAAGAAGCAGCACCACCTGTTTTCATACCCCACCAAAAGATAGTAGAGAAATCACGCTTGATACCACCAATAAGGATTTCAGAAATCATTTCCATAAGAACAGTTCCTGATAAATCCATTCTATTTACACCAGTTCTAAGTAATTGAGACTTGATATGGTTATATAGAGAGTGAGCTTTTTGTTTGTGCTCTACTTCTAATCTATCTAATTCAAGCGTTACTTGAGAGTTTGCAGCTTGAGTTGCCTCTTCTGCAAAACAATCAGATGCGTGTAAAGTTTTTGTTATGTTACTTAAAGCAGCATATTTATCTAATAATATTTTCTCACCTGAGATATTACTAATAACATCAAAATACTGCATGTCGTTATTAGACACAAACAAAGGTTGCAAGAAATACTTAGCAGCATCTTCTTGAGACCATTTTAAACTTGTTGAAATTATATTTGCCATTTTATTTTATTTTAAGAGTTAAAAACATTTGCTAAATCATCCCAAGTATTTGGCTTAGACTCAGACGCTACTGGTGCTGGGTCTTTTTCAGGGACAACATTACTTGAAGTACCCTCGTACTTCGCTAATTTAGATTCTAAATTCTTTACTTCGTCAATTAAAGCAACGATGTTAGATTCTTTTTCTTCCAAAGAAGCAGTTAATTCAGTTAAGTTTTCATCAGAAAGGTTAATAGAGTTTTCTAATTCACTTATCTTAGCTGCAACCTCTTCGTTTTCAAGAACATTTACAATCTCTGCTTCATCAACTTTATTTTTTTTGTTGAATAAATCAGAAATGAAGTTCTTTAAATCTTCAATTTGATTTTCCATTTTAAATGATTTTTTGTTAGATTTAAACATATCAACTACAATGCTTGTGTTTTTGTAGTTAAGCTTATTAATATCAAACTTAGCTGCCAAAGCAATAGGTTCTTCAACATAGTCGATAAAACCAGCTTCAAGAGCTTCATTTGCTGTAAACCAAGTTTCCTCATCCATCCAGTTACGGATTTCAGATTCGTCTTTACCTGTTTTACTTACATAGATATTTACAAGTCTGTCTCCCATCTTTTCCATTAGGTCAGCAGCTTTTCTCATATCTTTTGCACCTCCTGTCTCTCCACCCCATACATTATGAATCATAAACAAGCTATTTTGACTCATAGAAATCTCATCAGCACCTAAAGCTATAATAGTAGCAATAGAGGCAGCAAGACCCTCGATTTGTGCGGTTACTTTCTGAGGCATACGCTTAATAGCGTCATGTATAGCAAGACCATCTATAACAGAACCGCCTGGGGAGTTTATTCTTAATAGAATATTCTCTGTGGAAATTTCTTTTACTTCTTCAATAAAACTTTTGGAGTCTATGCCCCATTGACCAATCTCATCATAAATAACTACTTCTGTAGAATTTTGAGAAAGGTTTTTAATATTATACCAATTCATATCTTTTGAGTTTTCTTTATCAATACTCTTTAGTTTCTTTATCGCCCATTCAACACCTGAAGTTCCACCCCAAGCATCCCACATAATACCTCCACAACCCTCATCATAAGGCACATCTTTATGTTGTTGATGTCTTTTAAATGATGCCATTCGAGCAATAGTATCTCTCGATAGATTTTCTCTTCTTGCTAACTGACCAGCACGAGTCCACCCTACACTTGTTCCGCAATCTGAGCCATTTTCTTCTTTATATTTGAGGGCTTTCTTGGCGTTGTTAGTAGCAGACTCAGGATAGTCATTATATGTTTCAGCATTATATGGAGAGTTTGCAGACTCGCAAGATTCAAGAGAACTATACTTACATTCTCCATTTTCACCCCACTTATAATTTGACTCTCCGCATTTAATACAAGGCATAAACTATTCTTTAATATGCAATAATAATAATAATTTGCGTCAAAGTTGGGAAATTTATTGCACAGGCAGGGAAATTAATGGAATAAAATAAAAAAAGACTCTAAAAATTTGGTAGTTTAAATTATTATGGCAATATTTGCATAGAATTTAAAAACACAAAACTATGAGTAAAATGAAAGACAAGTTTATCGAACAAAGAGAGCAAGAAGAGTATGATGACGAAACTCTAAGATTGCACTACAACCACTTATTATTATTAAGTGAAGAAGAAGAATGGAAAACAATAGAAACAATTAACGCAATTAAAGAAAAGTAAAATGGAGAAAGAAACACAAAAAGAAACACTAAGAAGATTATTTATTGAAAACAATTTAGTTAAAGAAGATGTTTTCAAACACAAGTTTTATACTATCATTACAAGAGCAGGTATTGATAAAATACAAGCTGCCAATAATATTGATATATTGTATAATCTTGAATACAATTCTGATGACACTAAGTGTGTTATCATAAAGGCAACAGCTAAGATGGGCGACAAAGAAATACAAACCTTTGGTGAGGCCGCCCCTATGAATAATAGTAATGGTTATCCTGTTGCTATGGCTGAAAAAAGAGCTATGTCAAGAGCTGTCCTTAAACTTGCTGGTTTCTACCAGTTAGGTGTATTCTCTGAAGATGAATCAGATGACTTCAAGCGATAATGAGCATGATTGGATAGATGAGCACTTAAATGATGAGTGCTCTATTTACCAAATGATGAGGTTTGACCAACTTATGATAACCTCATCATCTAACTCTAATTATGAACATATAAATATTGAACAGCTTACTTATGGAGAAGCACAAGAAATTATCAAAGACCTTGAAGAAAACGATAATCCAAGAGACTGTAGGGAACAGTTTTACAAGATTCTTAGACAACGCAGAAAATTCTCGTGATGTCAGAGCTATATTAAACCTAATGGTTAATAGGATTATAACAGAAAAGGCAGTCCCCTATATTTCTATAGAAGATTATATTAGATTTTTTAAAAAAATACCTTTAAAGTATTGGGCAACAAGACCTATATTTTACAAAAATGATGATAAATATGATGCCCTTGGTTTCCTTGGGGAAAGAGTACACGCATGTACATTAATAACAAAAACATTAGCTTTTTATTATCACTATGGTTTAGGTATGAATATAACTCATGTTCTTGATAACATACAACCTGAGTTTATTGATATTGAAAACCCTAAAGATAGAATGTTAGAGTCTTTGAATTATTTAAAAGAAAACACAAGTAAAGGAGATTTAAACAGAGCTTATTTTAAAGCTAAAAAAATTATGTATGGAAGATATAACTAAATTAGATTCAACAAAAACATTATTTAGAGTTGTTGAAGATGTAACAGGAGTTACTAAAGAGCAAATACTTGGTAAAAGTAGGCATGGCCATATTGCAATAGCAAGAAGTATAGTAGGATATATTTTATATAAAGAGGTTGGTTTTACAAGCACAGAAACTGGTAGAATTTTAAATCGTAGCCATTGTACTATAGTTCATTATGGTAAATCATTTCATAATAACTATCATTATTACGAGGCATTTAGAGAGAAATATGTTTTAGTAACAGATGTTTTTTGGAATAATTTTATGAAAACAGAGAAAGAACAAATAGATTTGCAATTAAAATCATTAAACATTTTAATGGATAAACTTAAAAAGCGTACCAATTATTTATTAACTATAAACAACTAAAAATGGAAGAAAAAAAGTATGTAAACGGAATCGTTATCAAAGAAAAAGTTTTTGATAATGGAGGCTCACAATTAAAGATGAGTGTAAAGGTTGAGGATTTTGTCAACCAACTTAAAGAGATTTCAGATAAAGGCTGGGCTAATTTAATTATTAGCAAAAGAAAAGAACCATCTGATACTGGTGTAACACACTATGTAAAGGTTGATACTTGGAAACCTGACCCAAATAAGGCAACTGGTCAAGTAAATAGAAAGCCACAAATGGCTACTGCTAATACTGAAGATGATAGCGGATTACCATTTTAATATATAGGAGGGGTGTAAAAACCCCTCCATATAACAAAACACAAAACATGAAACGAAAATTTAAAGGTATTTGGATTCCTGCTGAAATTTGGGAGTCTCAGAAGCTTACGCTTCAAGAAAAAGTATTTCTTGTTGAGATAGATTCTCTCGACAATGATAAAGGTTGTTATGCCAATAATAATTATTTTAGCAAGTTCTTTGGAGTATCATCTACAAGGGTATCTCTTGTTATAAGTAGCTTAGTAAAAAAGGGTTTTGTAACCTCAACAATCTTACAATCAGAGGGTAACAAACGAATATTAAAGACCTCTTTAATAAAAGTTAAAGACCCTATACAACAAAAGTTAAAACATAATAATACAGTTAGTAATACAAATAATAAAGAAAAAGAGGAACTTTTTGAAATTTTTTGGAAACTATATGATAAGCCAGTATCTAAAAAGCCAGCTAAACAAAAGTTTATTAAAATGACTTTAGAGGATTGTAAGAAGTGTGTTGAGGTAGCTCCTATATATGTAAAGGCAACGCCTGATAGGACTTATAGAAAGCACGCTACTACATGGTTAAACCAGGAATGTTACAATGATGAATATGTTATAAAGGCAGATGGTATAAGTAGTGGTAAACTTAAAGGTATGATATTATGACCTTTAGTGATTATGGCATAATAGTTAAAAGAACTTCAGGTCAAGTTAAAACAAAGTGCCCTCAATGTTCTCACACAAGAAGAAAGAAAGCAGACCCTTGCCTTTCAGTAAATATAGATACAGGAGTTTGGAATTGCCACAACTGTGGTTGGAAAGGTGGTTTAAAAAAATACGATTTTATGAAAGAAATACAATACATAAAGCCAACACCAAAAGTTGTAAGCTCAGAATATAGTCAAGAGTTTTTAAAGTATTTTGGAAGTAGAGGTATTAGTGAAAAAACCCTTTTAAAAAATAAAGTATCTGAGGGTAGGGAATATATGCCACAAGTTAGTGCAGAAAGAAATACTATACAATTTAATTATTACAAAGACAACGAGCTTATAAATGTAAAGTATAGAGATGGCGATAAAAACTTTAAGCTTGTAAAGGATGCTGAAAGAATTATGTATGGCCTCGATGACCTTAAAGATTGTAAGGAAGCTATTATAGTTGAGGGCGAAATAGATAAACTATCTTTCTATGAAGCTGGCTTTAAAAACTGCGTATCAGTACCTAATGGTGCATCAAACTTAGAGTGTAAATATTTAAAGGATTTCCCTGATGACTTAGAGAAAGTATATATAGCTACTGATAATGATGAACCAGGAAGAAAACTCGCTGAAGAACTTTCAAGGAGGATAGGTAGAGATATTTGTTATAGAGTTGATTTTAAGGATTTAAAAGATGCGAATGATGTAATTGTACAGAAAGGTGATAAAAGCCTCTTAGGGGTCATTAAAAAAGCTAAAGCATACCCTTTAGAGGGTGTTCTTGGCGTAGATAGTTTCGATTTAGATATTGATGATTTATATAGTAATGGTTTATCAAGAGGAGATACAACTGGTCATGCAGGCTTTGATAATTTATTTTCTTTTGCAACATCACAGCTTACAGTTATTACTGGTGTACCTACTCATGGTAAAAGTAATTGGCTTGAGCATATTTGCATGAGACTTGCATCTAATAGTGGCTGGAAGTTTGGAGTATTCTCTCCTGAGCACTACCCCTTACAATTACATTTTTCTGTACTTGCCGAAAAGTTTATTGGCAAAACATTTAGACAGGTTTCTAAGTACGATAGAATGACTAAAGCAGAACTTAATCACGCAAAAAGATTTATATCAAACAGGTTTAATTGGATAAGGCCTGATGGCGATGTTTTCACTATAGATGCAATATTAAAATCAGCTGCTGGACTCATTAAAAGGCATGGTATAAAAGGTTTAATTATTGACCCATATAATAAAATACACGCACCCCTGGGTAGCCAAAGCGAAACACAATATATAAACGACTTTCTTACTAAGCTCACAATATTCAAACAGAAATATGATATTCATATATTTCTTGTAGCACACCCAAGAAAGATGCAGAAAAAAGATAATGGCTTATATGATGTGCCTACCCTATATGATATTGCAGGTTCAGCAAACTTTTACAACCAAGTTGATAATGGTATAACAGTGTATCGTAATTTTGAAACAGAGTGTACACATGTTTATGTTCAGAAAGTTAAATTTAGGCACATAGGAGAGCTTGGTGAGGCTATTTTTAAATATAATCTTGAAAATGGTAGATACCACGAGTTTACTGAGTACCCTGATAATATGCCATACTTAGAAGAGCTTGAGCAGTTGGAAATTTAAAATAATATTTGTATAATTGTAAAAAAAATAACATGGAAGAAAAAACAGAACAAGAAGAAAACCTAAGAGTTTTTGTTGATATAAATGTTAATGGAAACGCAAATGGTGGTGTTTTTATTGAGTCAAACCTAAAAGATAAGGTTGAAGAGCTTGAGGCATCAGGTGAAGTTAAAGTTGTTGGCGTAGTTTACGATGAAACTTATAATCTTGAAATACTAACTCAACCAAAAGGTTCAAGACCAAGGTTTAAAATAGGTGAAGAACAATGATAACACTATTTGAAGATATAACATACGAGCTTACTGATTACGAAAAAAATACACTTGTGTCAGTAGTTGTCAAAGGTTTGAGTAGTAAGAAAGGTAAGGAGAACGCTATAACAAATAAAGTTATTTGCGAAAAGCTAAAATCTGCTGGATATAAAGTAAGTGAGCCAAGGCTTAGAAAGATAATACACCACATCAGAGTAGAGCAACTTATAGTTGGTTTGTGCTGTAATAGTAAAGGTTATTATGTTACAGACAGCCTTGAGGAGTTAAGTAGATATGTTGAGAGTCTTGCACAAAGAATAAGGAGTCAGCAGGCTATACATAATAGTATGAAGAAATGTATGGAAAAAATAGAGCTTCTTAATAGAACTTTTGATTTTGATGATAAAATAAAAATTGATAATGTCAACTAACGAAAGAAAGAAAAAGCCAGTTTATACTGGTGTTATAAAATATTTCCCTGACGCTATTTTAGAGGTTGCTAAATGCAGTTATATTGGTCAGCAACAACATAACCCTGACTTGCCTTTAGCTTGGGATAGAAGCAAGAGTGGTGATGAGTTAGACGCACTTACAAGGCATCTTATAGATGCTGGAACAATAGACTCTGATGGCGTTAGACATTCGGCAAAAGTAGCTTGGAGAGCCTTAGCTAATTTACAAAAAGAAATAGAAAGTGAAAAAACGAATAGTAAATAAAAGTACAGAATTTAACAGAGAAGAGTTTGATAAGCACCTTATTGTAGGAGACGACTTAAAACTTACAACTTGCTGTAATGTGGCTTGGTATAAAACTAAGAAAAACTACAAATGCTCTAAGTGTAAGAAAAGAGTTACAGATGATATTATTAGTAGAGGTGTTATGCAGGGAATAGATAAAATGATGAAACAAAAAGAAAATGATAAACTTAAAGATAAAGGCAGTTCCAAAGCCAAGAATGACAAGAGCTGATACTTGGAAGAAAAGACCTTGTGTAGTTAACTATTGGGCTTATAAAGATGAATTAAACGATAAACTAAAGTCTATTGATATAGAATTAAAAGATGAGTTGTTTGTTGAGTTTTATATAAAAATGCCTAAATCTTGGAGTAAAAAGAAAAAAGCTGAATACTTAGGTGAAAGGCATCAACAGAAGCCTGATGTAGATAATTTAATCAAAGGGGTTATGGATGCTCTATTCAAAGAGGATTCTCATGTTCATACTATATATGCAAAGAAAACTTGGGCCGAAGAGTCAAGTATAACATTTATATCAGGCAAGTCAGGGCTTATAAAATATTTGTCTTAGTATCGAACTTTTTTCTTTGCTTATATACTATATTTTTAGCTTGCTTTTCTGATATTTCATATTTAACTGATATATCAATAAAAGTATTACCTACATGACCTTTGTTTTGTATTATAAACTTATCAAAGTCATATATCATCATATAGTTTCTTAATGTTTTTGGAGGTATCAGACCCATGGATGATAACTCATAAAGAACATCTTTCATAGCAAAATCTTCGCCAAACCTTGGTATTAGGTGTTCGTATAACACCTCTCTAAATTCAAACACTATCTGTCTTTTGTTTGCCATTTTACCACAATCCTTTAGGACATTCTATATAAAACTCATCAATTCTTGCTTTTGCATTTAAAAAGCATCCACAAGAACCACACTTTTCTAAGGTCTTAATGCCTAAAGGTTTTTTATAAGAACCACAAGTATTTGCCCTACAAATATTAATCCTTTCATTAAACTTATCTTCAGAAACCTTTTTAAGTTCCCCTGTTATAATAAAGCTCCAAAATAATCTTCTTAAATCTTCCATAACGCAAATATATAAAAAATAATTAAAATATAGAAGAGGTTAATTCTGTAACAGAAACTGAGCTTTGAGATGATGTTATATCAGCCTCTGTAACAGTAACTTCTTTAGAGTTAATACCTGAAACTATAGTGCCTGCAAGTTGTTGAAGTTGTATCTGCTGGTTTGAAACGCCTGAAGATTGTATTATGTTAGAAGTCCCAGGCATAATACCTCCGTCTGCAAATTTAACACCTCCACCAGCTTCATTCATTGCTGATAGCTGACTTCTAAACATAGCTGTTGATTTTCTGTTTATCACAGCTTCACCACCCTCTAATTCTACTACTTTTTCATTTACGCTAAACTTAACACCACCCTCTTTATGACTTGGCCCTACAACCATTCCACCATCTTTAAACTTAACGCCACCACCAGCTACATTAATGTCAGATAATTCATCTTTAAACATAGCTGTTGACTTTTTATTTATAACAGCTTCCCCACCATCTAACTTTGTAACTTGACCAGCTACAGGGGGCTTTGAGTCTAAAGCCACTTCATCTTTAGCAAACTTCTCTCCATCAGGTATTATACCACCCTTAGCACCTACAAACTTAGCAGAAGCAATAGCTGCAATCTGAGCCGCTATAAGTCCTGTTAGAATTGGTGCTGCTGCAAGTATCGCAGGGAATCCTAATTTACCAGCTGTAGTTATCAGTGCCATAGCACCACTAATACCTGCCTGTATTAAGTTGTTAGCTTTATCAATTTGAAACTCTTTCTTTTTTATCTTTCTTAACTCTTCTTGCTTTTTAGCTTCATTCGCCTCTTGTAAAATTCTGTAATGCTCTCTTACATCTTCTTGAGCCTCCTGATTACCCTCAAGACCATCAAGCTCTGCTGTCATAGAATTATTTAATTGCTCGCTTTGCAGGTCATAAGTTTCATTTACAGCTTGAGTTTCAAGTGCAAGCCTATTAGACATAAATGTGGAGAAAGCATCAAACGCCATATTATATCTATCTGAGATAAATTCAAGAGTAGCTAAAGCTTGTTTCTTATTCTCCTCAAACTGCTTCTGTTCAATAACAGACCTTTCGTTAGCAGCTTGTTTTACTATTCTTGTTTTTGAATCCTGATACTCCTGTTCAGTTATTTTCCCTAAATCTTTAAGTGCTTTAAGATTAGTAAGCTGTCTGTCCTCTTCGAGGTCTATAGCAGTTGTTTCAACTTTAGCTAATTTTACTCTTGCATCCTTTCTTTTCTTCATAGAACTAAAGAACTGAAGCTCTTTTCTTTCAAGAGAAGCAGCCTCAAGCATTTCTTCCTCAAATAAAAGGCCTGCATCTGCGGTGCTACCCTCTATCTCAATCTGCTTCATTTTAGTTTTATGGTTCTCCTCTAACTGCTCTAAATAATCGTTAGATGTCTCTATTTTTTCCGCCTCTTCTGCAAGCATAGCTTCTAAAATAGCAATCATATCATCTTTGTTACCCTTTTCAGCATCTATTGCTGCCGCATATTCTTTTGCTGTAAGATTCTTTATGGCATCAAACTTGCTCTTATTGGCTTTAATAAGACTTGCTATTTCCTCTTTCTTACCTGTGGCAATAAATGAATTAATATTGTCCTGGTTAGATACCATTAAAGCAAGCTCCTCCTCACCAGCTTTTTTAGCTGTAGCGTATTCAGATTGAAGTCCTAACCTTTGTTTACCAAGCCTTTCCTCAATCATGTCATCAAAAAGCTTATTAAGCTTTTTAAACTGGTCTTTAGTTTTGTTTAAAGCAAAGCTTGTTACATCACCAAACTTCTTAGTTGAGTCAGCAGTCTTTACAAAAGCTGAATCAAGGTTTGATACAAACTTTCTTAACTCAGAAAGCTCTATAGATAAATCCTGAACGCTTACATTTGTATTTAAAATAGCATCTTTAAATGGACTTTTTGCTATTGTAGCATCGGCTAACTCTTGAGCCTCTTTAGTTACAAAACCAAACTGCTCAACACTTTTACCAAGAATCTGATTATAGTCAATAGCATCTTGTAAAAATTCAAGCCTGTCTTTATTTTCTTGTAATTTTATTTCTTGCTCCCCCTCTTTAAGTTCTCTAAAATCATTAAGGCGTTGAACATATTGAGTTTTTAATTCATTTCTAAGTGTAGCACCATCTTTTATTATGATGTTATTTGCTATACCAAGTTTGTCAACAAAACTCTTTATCTCTTCCTCTATCTCTTGATTGGAGCTTTTATAAGCTTCTACATTACCCCTTAAAACTTTTCTTCTTTCTTCTGACCAAAAAACCTCCTCTCTTGCTACCTCTGCCTCTCTTGATGCTACACCAAAATTATTTTCAGCCTCTTTAACAGCAAGCCTCTGTGCTTTTAACTCTTCATTTATAAGCTCTATTCTTTCTTGGGCTAATTGTCTTTCTACATCATTCTTTTTTTGTTTTGCAGCTAACTCAGAAAGGTCAGCATTACCCATTAGTTTTTTAATCTCAAGAAGCTGTGCGTTACTTGCTCTTTCTAAGTCAAGAAATTTTAGTAAACCAGGAAATTCATTAACAAATTGCCTCATAGAAGCCGCCCTTTCTTTGGTTGCATCATTTTGGCCTAAAATATCTTCTATAGAATCGTTAAGAGCATCATTTAATCTCCTTTGCTTCATTTCAGCCTCGCTTGCCTCTTCACCTAATAAGAAGTAAGCCCCAACAAGAGTACCAACTACAGTGGCTACTAAAACAAAAGGATTTGCCTTTGTAACAACATTTAAGGCAGCTTGTGCTGTTGTTGCTCTACCAAGTTGTATTGTTAATAATTTTAAACCTCTACCAAACTGAATAATACCTTTATAGACTCCAATAATACCCATCATCGCAAATCTTGCTGTAAGTGCAGTTATCGCTACACCAAGAAGCTGTACAGTAGTTCTTATAGCAGCTAAAGCACCCTCACTTTCAGTTATTGACTGAGTGAAGTTTGTTAAAGAATAAACTATATTTCTTAAACTTGTGTCAAATTCTTCTCCAAGAGCTATGCTAAGACCCTCTGTGGCAGATTTAAGTATAGTAAAATCACCTTGTAAAGTGTCTAACCTTATTGCTGCCATTCTATTTACAGCACCCTCTGCTTTATTTAATGTTTCAACTCCTGCCTCTAATCCATCTATATTTTTTATTAAAGCAAGAAATGCAGGTGCTGAACGCTTATCAAGTAAATCAACAGCCTCAGTAGCTGAGAACCCCTCTTCAGATAGCTTTCTCATAGCCTCAGCAAGTTGAGGTATTCCCTGAACTGGCCCTCCAAGTTTTTTAGCTAATTTAGAGTTAGCATCCCCAAGTTTAAGAAAAACATTTTTAAGTGCATTACCAGCAATAGAACCTGATAAACCATTGTCAGCTAACTGCATTAATAAACTTGATGTTTCTTCAATAGTAAAACCAGTAGCTCTTGCAACAGGTGCAACAAATTTCATAGACTCTTTAAACTTGTCAAGGTTTAATGCTGAGTTAGTAAATGACTGTGCCATTACATCTGTAACCCTTTGAGTCTGTTCTGCATCTAAATTAAATGCTCTAAGAGTAGAACCTGCAACTTGAGCAGAGTTAGCTAAAGACTCACCTGTAGCAGCAGCAAGATTTAAAGTTGAAACTGTAGCTGCATCAATTTCTTCAACACTAAAACCTAAACGAGCAAACTCCTCTTGAAGTTGACCAACTTGAGTTGCTGTAAAAATAGTAGAAGCACCAAGTTTTAATGCTGTTCTCTCAAGGGTCTGAAACTCCTCGTTGGTAGCACCTGATATTGCTTTTACAGCAGCCATCTGTGCCTCAAACTCAGAAAAGGTTGATATTATAGACCTAATAGAACCTGTTATAGCTCTAACAGCAAAAGCAGCCGCAATAGCTACAGCAGCTGACTTAAATGTGTTTACAAGCCTACCACCAGCCTTGTTCATTTTATTGGCTTGGGTAGTCGCCCCAGCCATAGCCTTAGCTTGCTTGTTATAGCTGGTAGCAAGACCAGCCTTTTCCTGTGCTTGGGCTTTATAGGCTTTATCAGTTGCTTTAAGCTTATTAAGCTTTGCTGTAGCCTCATCTAACTGTATTTTAAGTTTAACAAGGTCTTGTAAGTTAGCCTTAAATGTGTATAAAGTTTGGTTTGCCATATTATCTATTATAATTTTTCATTGAACCTTTATCTTCTTTATTTAGTTTTTGTGCAGATTTCCTTTCTTTTAAACATATTTTTTGTCTAACTCCATCTCCATCTTCATAGTAAATATCAGATGTCAATGTAAAGTCTTTTATATTAACATCAGCATTTATTGATTCGCCTTTTACAAACTCAGTAGTATCTTCAGCAATATAAGGTTTAAACTCTTTAGGTGTTAATGGAGGTAATTTACTTTTCATCCTTATAGATTCAGGCGTAACATTATTTGTTATTTTTATAGTATTAGATTCAGCTGGAGTCTCATTTGGAATCTGCCAACCACCATCAGGAAAAACAGTAACACCATTATAATCACCCTTACCTCCAGTATCTATATCGTTAGGTCTAATCCCTCCATAATTAGTCTTATTACCTTTACCTTTGCCTCTATTAAATCCTAACTTCCACTCTATAAGCTCAACCTTTGTTAATTCATCTTTACCTGGCTTGTAATCTTTTATTGAGTTAACAGTCCAATAAGTTTCAATGCCACCATCCATAACTATCTTAATAATATTTCTGAAATCGAAGTTAGCTATATCTTTAGCAGATAAATCAATCATACATGTTCTTAGAGCTGCACCACCATTTATTTTTTCAAACAACCGACCATAATATCTATCGAATAAACCTCTTTGATATTGATTAAGATAACTTACACTTGTATCAAGTCCACCAGCAAAGCTTTTCCAAGCAAGGTTATCTTCTATAGTACCAGGCTCTCCTGAATGATTATAGTTAAATGTATATGCGTATGGATATGTGTAATGAGTTGCTGCCTCTCCCTGGTCATTTGTTAAAGCCCAAGGCCCAGTTTCATCGCTAAGTCCACCCCAATTTAAAATTCTTATATTAAAGCTTGTGTTATAATCAGGTCTTTCGCCTTGGTTTATATTAACAGTAAGTCCGCCAAATAAAGACCCAGCGGAATTAGCATCACCAAACCAATTACTCTGAACATCATCACCACTCCACATACAAGGCATTACTGGCCATTGAAAAATAGGAGATACAGGAAAGAAAGCATCACCACCAACATCAGATAAAATTCTCATTGTAGGTGAGAATATTGTACTACCCAATTCTTGTATCGTCTTTCTGTATAGTTGGTCAAAATTTATATCTAAAGACCAAAGCTCTCTTTCTTGCTCTGCATTATAAACACGAACAATGTCATCACTGCTATCTTCCTTATATTTATACCTAACTGTTTTAGCAAGCTCTTCTATTAAGAATTTATCAGTCCAAGATTTTCTATCTATTTTTTTACTCCAATCAATAATGTCTCCTGAGCCAAAAAAGTCATCGTAAGGTTCAACAGAAACTATTTTAGTGTCGTTGTCAGCAGTCCAGTATAAGTTAAACATTTCTGTTATTCCTTTTAAGAAATCCATTTGCTTATACTTTGTGCCTAAAGAGGTGTTTAAACTAACTTCAGCAGGAGGTACAAATGCTTGAACAGTGTCAGGAAATATAAACAACTCTTGTTCTTTAGTCGCTGCCTCAATCCCACAAAAGTCTTTTCGGTTTAATCCATAATAACCTATTTGAACAACATCTCCAGCTTGTAAATCTATCTTACAAGAAAAAACCCTTGTAGTCCAATCACCATTACTACAGTTTTCACGAACACAAAACGCCTGAGTACCCTCAAGGTTTCCAGGGCCTGCATTTTCATTACCCATGCCACAATTTTCCTGAACCCCATCTCCTGTAGTAAAAACATAATTGACACCTAAATTAGATGGGTTAGCCCAACCACCATCAGGAATTGGCCCTAATCCATTAACGAGAAGCCAAGCAGCCCATTTCCCTGGGTTATTGTTACCACAAGCCCCTTTTGCTTTAACTTTCATTCTTGCAGTAAAATCTATACACCACCTACCTGTAAACGGAATAGTATATCCACCTTGACTACTATTATAAGATGTATTCATTTGGTAGTTTTCTTCTAAACCTGAAACAAATGAAAGAGGAGGAAACCAGCTTCTAAGTTGAGGGTCTCCACCATTATTTACAGTTTGTGGCACATCAGGTAATGTGTTTACATTAGGCCTTGAAGCAAGTAAAGAATAATTACCATCTTCTCCAAGACCATCATTACCCTCAGTCTGATTTGTATTATACACCTCATTAGATGTGTAAGGTATTATTAGTTTTTTAAAGAATGGAGTATTAAAAAAGTTACTATCAAGAGAGTACCCAATGTCATCAAAAATTTTATTTACAATAGCATAAACATAGGTTGCTGGGTGAAAATCGTTTATAGTATGATTAGTTATAGTATCGTTGGAATCTTTAGACCACTTGCCATAATTTATAGCTGGATATACATAAGGAATCTCATCAACAGTTTTAGTCCAGCTATCGGTTACTGTCTGATAACTTTTAGTGTGGTCAGGAAATGATAAATCTGAAAGTTTTTTATTACCTATAAGCTCAGGCCAGTAGCTTGGGTCTTGCAATATGTGGCAAGAATACCTGCCTCCTTGGCCAGTTATACTCTTTTCAATTCTCGCAAAACCACTAAATACAGTTATACCATTCGCCTTTATTCTTGCTTTTCTCCAAGATATATCTCCAATCTGCCTATTTGAACCATCAGCAGTCATTGTTTTTAATATCTTTTGATTTCTACTGTTTGCTGGTAGTTCAAATGTTTTTGAGTAACCTGTTGACCTTTTACTTGGGTCTGAAAGGTCTCCACTTGTGAAAGACAAAGCTAAAGGCACTTTATCTTTATCAAAAACATCTAATATTTTATAATCATAAGCAGGTACTTTTATTACTCTATCAATATAAGTAGGTATCTCTATTTGTTTTGTACTAACATAAGAGTTGTAAATAGAAAACTTTTTTAGTCTAACTTTTGCTGGAGAAGTCTGAGTTGTCGGCACTACTCTAATAAATTTATACTGATTAGAGTAATAAGTTTTGTCAACATATTGACCTGAAGCAACCCCACCACCACCAGTTTGCACTCTAATACCAGTTGTAAAGCCATCAGGCCATGTGCTTACACCATACATAGAGCCTCCACCACCCTCTTGAAGTTCTGCTACATTATAATGCCATGGAACACAAACTGAATGAGTACCAGTTGTTTCAATTTTTTTCCAGACCCAATTAAATCCATTCTGAACAACGCCTTGGTAATCAAGTGCAAACTCATATTGACTCTGTTCAGTAGGGTTAGGTGTGTATGTTAAAATTTCAATATAAGCGTTTTGTAGAATATCAACATTTATTTGTATTAAAAAACCATCAGTTGGGTTGTCAAAACAAGGCTGTTCTCCACCAAAAAACAATGAATCTGTACTTCTAATACCAAAATAAGCATCCTGAGAATTAGATATACAATTAGAGACTACCTGACCAGTTGGTGTAGCGACAAAACTTGCGTGTAATGAGTTTCTACTGTTATTATAATCAACATCACCATTGTCATTATACTGCCAATCAGCTGAATGTATATAAGGTGCAATAGTAAAATTAAAATGACTCCAAAATGTATTATCATCATTAATATCCTCAACAGAGATAAAGTCGTAGCCATTTCCACTTAAAAACTGACCTATACTTTTACCTCCAGCACCCCTAACTAAGAGTTCATGACCTCTACCCTCTAAAATTTCAAAAGATATGTTATGAACAAAACTTGCTGGAGCACTATCATTAGGTACTAAATAAAGCATCCTACCTTGTTCAGTGTCTGCTCTTCCATCAGAACGCATGTTGTTAACAACACCTATATTACTTTGTGATTGAGAATAATTTAATCCATTAAACTGAGGATTTCCACCTAAAGATGTGTTAAGTGTGAAAACTATTAAATTTGAATCACCAAACGCACCATTAAAAACTCCGTCATAAATAATGTCTAATACACCGAAATTAGTCATTTGTGGTGGAGGTTGACCTGGGCCACTCCAAACAGATGGGGCATCACCTATCTGCCTCATATCTGTGCACCTCATTTTGTGCCAACCATTCCAGTTAGCACTAAAGGTATCGTTTGCGTTTAATACATCATCACTACAATTATTAGCACAAGCATCAAAGACTGTCTTTTTAACGCTACCATTCTGAACTTGAATTGTATATTCTTGCGTGGCAGTTTGTTCACCTACCTCTAATACTACCTCTTTAATTTGACTTGAGTCCGACATTTTATGTTTTTTGTATTAAAGTATTTTCTGAAAGAGAATATTTAAGCTCCACAAAGTTTACATTTTTTTCCGTTGTGTGAAGCTTATAAGAACCTTTATCTATATTTATAGCAACAAGCTGCAAATCGTTATATTCAACATCGAGTGCAGTACCTGTAAGAATACTCGAAAAATTATCAGTTTTCTTAATAATCCAAACTTCAGGTGAAACAATCAACTCCTCTATCCATAAGGCATACTCTTTTGTTAAAGGCTGCGTAAAAATAGTGAAAGTGTCTTTTCTTGAGTTCCAAAGATTAGTTATGTTGTGTTCACCAACCTTTCTGTCCCATGTAGAAGAAGCTCTGCTAAAGTCTGTGTGTCTATCAAATGTAGTACCTGATAGCTCAACATTAGATGTCTTAGTACCTGTTGCAGTAAAAAAGTCAAATCCACCTCTCATGTTTCTAAATAAAAAAGTATCTGAGCCTGAACAGCCAAAATTACTTTCATATTTAAAATAAGCAGGTGGAACTGTTCTGACAGCAAAACCTGTAGCAGTATCACGAAAAATAACCTGAAGCTTTAATGTTTTAGATGTAACATTACCAGCAGCATCAGTAAATGCGTATTGTTCAAAACCTGCTCCATCAGTCAATAAATTGTCAATTAATACTGGGTGAACACCGATAGAATTGTACCCAGTAACAGCATCAAATGGTAAAAAATAAGTTATTCCTGAATCGTTAGTAAAATGTACTCTACAATCCGTACCACTAACATCTTGTTGTAAAAATTCATATCTACTGAAAAAACCTGCATCAATGTTAACAACATTATAGTCAGGCATATTACTTAATTTAAGCTGAGAATTTTCAGGAAGTAATGGTGCTGAACTATCATTATTTCCATTAAAAACAAAGGCATCAATTCTAACATTATCATAAGAATTAGATGATAATTGCTCTTGTGATGTAGTATTTATAGGTACTGCAAAGAAATCATCAGTGTCTTTGGTGTCAGATTGATTAGGTATCAAATCCCCATTTGTGTTGTACTCTACTGGGTAAATTTCTAAATAAAACTCCCTTGCAACCATTTCAGCCCTGGTAGCACACCATGCAGTTGAATATATACCATCATCTACGAAGAATTGCCTACAATATTCTGCTAAATTAAAACTATACAAACCATTGTTATCACCATAAGCATTTATTCTTAACCCTGTATCTTCCCAAGTATTTCCTTTTAGATATAATTTACCTGTAAAATGTGCTACAGCACCATCTGTAACCTCTACAGAAACAACTATAGGTCTTTGACATGTAACAAATTTTCCATGAGGCTCATATTGAATATTCCAAGTTGCCATATTATTTTATTTTAACGATATACTTATCTTTTTGTTTATAGCAACTGTTATAGCTGCTGATATTTCTTGATTAATCATGTCCTCTAACTCCCTTTTAGCGTCATCAAGCCAACCAGGGGACTTTACAGTCCTCCCTCTATCTTTAGCAGCACCTGCAACCTTAAAAGCCATTCTCTTAGCGTTTTTCTCATCTAAACCATACTTTTGCATAGCCCACTTAATTAAGCCGCCTATATAAGCACTTTGTCCGCCACCACCACGACCACTAAAAGGAACATCTGAAGAGCCTTTTGTTTTTAAAGACCCTCCGTTGTTTAACCTTACAGCAGTATCATTAGATTTAAAAACCCACTCTAAAGCATTTGCTATAACCTTTGGAAATTCAGCTCTTATACTATCAGCTGTTTTTCCTGTAGTAGATTGGGGCATTTTATTTCCTGACCTAATACTGCTTTTCAATTTACCTTTCATCAAATTGACTGGCTTATTAGCAGATGCAAATAATATTTGGGCTATCTCTTCTAACATATTTTATGCAGGGTTTTGAGTTTCTCTTGCTGGGAATGTTGGAGGGAAGTTTACTGCTGCATCATCCTCACAAGGGTCAGCACCAGGTGAACCAGGGGCATAACAACAAGTTCCATCATCAACACCAGCAGCAGGGTCATAATTTAAAGCACTTGGGTCTGTACAACCACAAGCACCAAAGTAGTCCTGACAGTTATCTTCACAACCACTATTGTTTCCTCCACCGCTACTACCACCACCACAAGGGTCTGTAGTAACTGCAATATTTGCGATAGCGTCAAAGCTTACTTTTAAAGCAACTAACTTATCGTTAAAAATACCAACCTCTCTATCTATGGTTACTTTATGCTTCGGTATGTGAGCCTTACAGCCACCACCACCACTAATACCAAGTGCAAGGCAAGATAGCATATTCCAACATTTTAATTCAAGCTCAGCCATAATAGCTATTGTGCTGCTACCAAAAATATCTATACCCTCTGTACTACCAGCTGTTATTGGTCTTGCAAGAATAAGGTCAAATGTATAAACCTCTTTTACGCCCTCAGCTACATAAGACTTAGGATAGTTAATATTTAATAAATCATAACCAATGTCATGGTCAAAGTTAATTTTAGCTGGGTCTCCAAGCTTTACAGTTGAAAATCCTGCCGACTGAGCACAACTTTTAAAATCGTTCATTAGATTTACCAAGTTGTATGTTGCGTTATAAGACATTTTTTATTTTTTAAGTTTTAATTCTCTATCATATTTATGTACACAAGAAAAATGTGCATACTTACCATCCATTGTTTTAAAATATGGCTTACCATCAAAAGCACCACCACAATAAGCACACACAACCTCTTCTTTTCGACCTAATTTAGCCTCATAAGCATTTCTACAGTGCCCATGAATCAATTTACCATCAGATGCTTTTTTCCAACTACAAGAGCAGCCAGTCATAGGCTCTCCACAGTGTGCACATGTTCTTTTGTTTCCTTGTTGCGTCATTTCTTATTCAAGTCGTTATATATTCTTTCGTATGATGTACATGCGTTTCTCCAAGATAAATATGTTAAAACTTCGTACAAATCTGTCAATAAAACGCTATTAACAGGATTATGTGTTGGCAGAGTGAAAATACCTGCTTTAGCTATGTCATACAAGCTGTTAAGCCAACCATAACCATTTATAGTACCCTCAGCTGCTCTTATTGCTTTTCCGTCTGCTCCTGAATCAGCGAGGTTAGGAAAAGTGTCATCAATGAGCTTTCGTGCTGAGTCAAAAAAAAACCAACATCCCAAATTGTTGCCATATCTAATTTTTGAAATGCAGCAGCTCTCTTTTTTATAACATCATCATTAACAAGACCTTTTTCCTCGCCTTTTCTTTTGCAAAGGATGGCTATTTGTTTTGGTAAAACAGATAAATCACCTTTCTCAAGCCTTTTATTGTTAATCTCTACCTGTTCAGTTTCTATGTATGTTCCAAAATTCTCACCTTTCATACCAGGCTTTGGTAAAAAATACTCAAAACCTTTAAACTTAAATTTTTCTATAGCAATAGGTGAATAAGACTCATTCATAAAGTCCATAGACTTTAATACCTCTTCAATAGTCTCTATGTTACACATAGATATTTCCTCTTCAGGTAGGCCAGTCCAAAAACAAGCAAGCTTAGTGTTCATTCTAACATTTTCTAAGCTCCACTCTAATTCTCTAATGTATTCATCAAGATGAGAATTTTCTTCATTAAACTGTTCCTGTGTTTTCTGCGAGTTTACAAGTTTAGAGAACTCATTAAATCTATCAAACCTTATATTGTCCCATCCTGTTGGGACATCTATTTCTTTATCGTTTACTGTAATTGTTTTCATTAATTCAATAGTGTTTTGTCATTGTCAAATTCAGAGTCAAATAAAATCATTCTACCAAGATTATCGTTAACTTCTGATAGTCTTAGAGCTAATTTTGTCGCTGTAAAGGTAATATCTTCTTTTTTATTCTTTAAAACGCTAACATAACCAATAGAAGCCCAATAAATCATTGATGGTAGGTTGTAAAGCCAGTTATTTCTAAAAATAGTGTCTTGGTAAGCCATTTCTCCATTTTCATTGTGCTGCATGATAATATTTGCCAAAACATTTAAAAAAGACTCATAATCCTTGTCATTATCTGTTGCATCATCAATTATTGCCTGAACATCGTTTAAAAAGTCAAGCATAATAGCTTCGTGAGCCGAATTTAGACAAACTATGTAGTTTTGATTAAACATTTTACAATAATAAGAAAAAGTTTACATTTAATTGGTTAATGTTTGGAACATTTTAACCCCAAGCTAAAATTCTGTTACCACCACCAAATAAAAACCTCATTCGCATCATAAGGCTATCAGCGTAGTCAGGAGACCTACCAATAGCTGCTTTTACCTCTTTTTTAGATAAAATAGCCAGCTTTCCGTCTAAATCCATGTTTTTTCTCCTTACAATATCTAATTCTTCAATAATCTTGTTACGAATATCAACATCTTTGCACTTTATGTATATATTACCAGCATTTATCTGTTCAGCGAGCTTATAGTAGCACTGACTCTTCAAATTCTTGTAATTTTCACCTTTCATGGCTTTTGAGTTGTTAATAAAGGCAACAACCCCTTTCATGTAGTGAGAAAGGTACTGACCGACACCATCAGAGTCGATTACTATGTTTTTTCGTGGAATATTGTGTAATTGTGCCAAATTCTTAATTAAAGCTTCAATACTGTTAGCGGAACTCTTATCTTTTGTTATAATCTCCTCAACAGTTAACCCTTTCCAACGAGTAATCACTAATTTATCACTACCCATAAGTGCAACATCGCAAGATAAAAAGCCCTCATCACTTTTTTCTACTGGATTCTTAAAACAATTTAATAAGGACTCATAGTCAAACAATTTATTTTTAGCCTCGTCATATTCCCAGTTACCATGCAAAAGTCTTTCTCTTGACGCAGGGTCAAGTTTTCTAAGCTGTTCTTCATAGTATTCAGAAATATGAGGGTTGTCTTTTAGCTTGGCTTGAATAAATTTTTGGTGGTCAGGTAAGTTATCATCACGCCATTGTTTATAAAAATCGTAAACCCAATTTTTTGCAGGGTTGCAGGACATAAGTATTTTTGGGCGAAGCCCAAATTCGCCTAATTTATAACGAATCCTCGAAGCAACGACATTTTTCGCTTTCTCAGTACATTGATTAACCTCATCAATAAAAGCACCTGAAATCTCAAGAGAACCAAGGGAGTCAAAATTTGGGTCGGCAGGATATTGGTAGAGGTCTTTTAGTAAAATCTGACTTCCATTCACAAACTCAATAACATTTGACTGAGCATTGAATTTATATGTCTCGCCTTTTTTGACTTTCCAATCAGAACAAACACTAAAAAAAGAATTAAGTGTAGTTTCTTTCAGTGTTTTCAATACAGCTCGACCCATAAGCCACCTTGTTCCTGGGTATCTCAAACACGAATACAACAACCAGGCAGCACCGAAGTATGACTTCCCTCCCCCAGCACTTCCCCCAAAGAGGATTTCTGAGGACTTTTCGTCATGCAGGTATTCCCAGGCCTGGTGTTGTTTTATTGTTGGCGTAAAATCTATATTCATTTCTTCTTACCGCCAAACAAGGAGTGTATAGGCCTTACAATGCAGAGCCTAATAAAAAGGTATGCCAAAATTATTGGCAGCGACCAGGCTAAAACTATGCCAGCAACAACTATAGCATCTAATGGTATGTTGTCTAAATTTAATTCTTCTTTTTTCATTATCATTTGTGCATTAGTGATAAAAATGGTGTTAATGACGAGTTGGGAAATCTTTTAGCCCAAGCAGTGAACTGCTCATTATTTTTTGTGCTATCATTTACAATAGTTGGAGGTCTATCGGTAACTGTTGTTTGAGCTACAACAGCATTATATTCTGTACTTGTCCCTGTAAGTAATTTAAGTTCAGCAAGACTTATATTACCGACTAAATAATCTCTTCCCCTAAAATCTATGTAAACAGCTATTAGAGGGTTGTTTGTTGTAGGGTCAGATTTAGCCCTCCCTGATGTGTCGCTTATTACTACTTGGTATTTAAGCTTTACTGTATATGTTGGTCTTGTTGACATAATTTCTAAAAGTTTCTTGATTGTTAAAATTAATTTTATTAAATTTGAAAACTCGTTTGTTTTTCAGAGTTCATATAACGACAAACAAATGAAAAATTGTTTTGCTTGTCAAAACAAACTGTAAAACTATTGAGTTTGGGTTTACTATATTCATTTCTCATCTTCAGGTTTCGTATAGTTAAACACAAATGAATCTCCTCCACTTGTTAAATCAACCCTGTCGATAGAAATACCTTTCATCTTAGCTATATCTTGAAGTAACAACCTACAGATGTTTAAATCTCCACTTCTATAACCTTTTGTGTAAAGGTCGTAAAGCATCATGGTGTGCTTATCAACCTCATATTGCTTCTCTTCATCAAACTGCTCTTTAAAATACTCTAAAGCCCTCTTGTAATAAATTGAAGCTTGTCTTTTCTTGATTCCCCAGTTCTTATCACAATACTCAATTATATCTGTGTATCTAACTCCCTGAAGAACCAACCTTACTATCTCTGAAGTTCTCTTATGAGACTCCAGCTTTGTCGCTTTACCCTCAAACCTCGTTTGAACATTTTGCGTACCTGTGGCAATAATCTCAGCCTTTAAATCCTCGTTCTCTTCACTCATATTTTAGTGCATAATAATTATTTTACAATATTACTAAAAAGTTTATTACAACGCAAGGAAATAAATTACACATTGTGCACAATAATCTGATGGTCAAAATCTATTGTGAATATCAGACCCCCACTGAAAATCAGCGTTTTTAGGTAATCCTGAGCAAATTCTGGTGAAAATATATTTTAATTTTTTTTAAGGCTATCAGAGAGGCTAAAAA
>Ga0181389_1000087_pt1 | contig 32474 bp, 42 predicted proteins | sample 12SPOviralmetaG_FD_130121 | JGI IMG/M metagenome (GOLD analysis project Ga0181389, IMG submission 130121) | Marine viral communities from the oligotrophic San Pedro Time Series (SPOT) site, San Pedro Channel, CA, USA - 12 SPOT_SRF_2010-06-29 | ecosystem: Environmental > Aquatic > Marine > Strait...
GATGGTTAAAAAGTGTTGGATTTGCAGTGGGAAGTGGGAGTTGGGAGATGGGAAATCACGGATCCAGCTGCACGGTCCGCGCTGCAGGTGAAGGACTCTTCAGGATGGTCTGTAAAAGGTGGCTGTAGTCAACGGGATAATGGAAGATGGCAAACGGGACGGGGGTTGACGGCTCATGGATCATGGCCGATGTCCACTGGTACAGTTTCAAAGCTCTCTGCGGGAGGGCCTTTCGCAAGATAAATACTCTTCCACCTTCTCTACCACGTCTGATAATCCACGATTTTTGGAACTTAGATAACCGAAGGGCTGTACCAGTACTTACCTTTAGCTCTAACCAAAACTCTATACCTTTACAACACCCATTAACGTCTGGAACTCCTAGTCCTACGTTTGTTTCTATTCTTTGAAAGTGTACGTTTGGTAACGCTTTTCTTAGCTCTTCGTATAATTTTGATTCCTGTTTTTTCATTAGTTTTGTCTCCTGAATTTATATTCTTTTGTATGTAAGGTAAGAACCATTTATTATCTCTAATTATTTGGGAAAGAGTATTAGTTAAATTATTAACTACAAGCTCTTCATCTTTGTCTGCAGCTAAACAATTACCGTCTGAGTTAAGACCAGTATGATAAATAACTGAATGTAATACTTCATGTAAAAGTGAATTAGCAAGTGATCTAGATGATTGAGTCTTATCCAATTGAATAACATTTTTTACAGAATCATACTCCCCAAAATAATGATTGTCGTTATCATTAGAAGGTGAAACAAGATCAATTTGAACATCTTCGTAATTAACTCTTATCTTTTTTTTCAATATGGACACTTACCACTCCTACATTAGTTGAGATTAAATGAGAATTGTGATGCTTATGAAAAGCGTTCCAAAATTGTTTCTCAGTCTTCCAACGAATCGTCGCCTTCTTCGGCTTCGATTTCAAGGACTTTGCTGTTTGGTATTTCATCACGCAACTCATTTATCTGTTTTATTAATTCGTCTTTTGACATTGCTGAAAGGTCTTGAACTTTAATCTCTTTCTTGTCAACATATAAACCAACAGATTGACCTAATCTAAACTCTGCATTGATAGCAGCAGCTATCTGTCCTTTACCTTCTGCAATTTTTGATAAATCATCTAATCTTCTTAAATGCCTGTAATGATCTTTATAAGTCTTAGCGGCTGAATCTCTTAACTTCTCAATGTAAGCAACCACATGAGGATACTTATCAGGATTAGTTAATAAACTACCTGTCTTCTCACAAATTTTGTCAGCGTACCCTGCAGCTTTAGCTGCTTCTTTTTTTGTTACGTCTGGATACCTAGATACAAAATACTCGGCAAATGTTCTTTGTTTCGGTGTTAAGAACTCTGCTCCTTTTAAACGTTTCTTTAGTGCTCCAACAGTATTCATAATTTTCAATATCTATATAGGTATAATAATCTAAATATATATACTTACCACAAAAAAGGTCAGCTAACCAGTAGAGTTACCTTTAGTAGACTGAAATTCAGTGTACTTTCAGGGTACTACACTGAAAGAATAAACATTGATATATAAGGATAATAGTCTATTTTCATGGTTTCAGTGTACTCGGTACTATTTTTCACATCATAACTGTTCGTACCTTACTGTACCTTATAAGATCCTATAATTTAGAATCGTTCTAAGTTATATTGTTTGCCGTCGTCCGTGATCCATGATAAATTGTTGACATGGAGGTAGCACATGAATAAAACATAACTGGGTATCGATAACTCCCTCTCGGCCCAGTGGTTTTTTTAGTTGATTTTTTTCGCCCACTGGGCCTTTTCTTTAAGATACTTTCTCACTTGAGTAAACCCTTCCTTATTTTTAGCAATATGCTCACACGCACCAATGAACTCTAAGTCCGTATAATCATATTTCATTCGGTTTACAAACCAACAGCAAAACACCACGTTTCCCCACTCATACGGCCTCTTAGAATCGAATCTATCAATACTTATATTAGTTTCTTTAGCCTTACCTAAACCAAGCTCCCAGGTCATCTCTATGCCTGAGTATGGACAACGGACACCGAACCTTTCATGCTGCAACTTAAATATCTCTAAATATTCATGACGTTGAAGTTTAGACTCTTTACGTTTTTTATGAATACTATTATTTCTTAAATTTTTTGTAAGATAGTCAATATATTCAATTGGATTAGATGAGTGTTTTTTAATACGACTAGTATTTAAACACGTCCTGCATTCTGCCTGGAGTCTTCGTTTCCCAGCCTTAAAATAAAATTCTTGTAAATTTTGTGTTTTACCGCATTTACTACATTTTTTAGCGGACCGTCTAACTATTCTATATTTTAATTCAAAGTCGTATTTTTCTTTTTCTATTATATTCTTTTCGCCAATTAATGTATTTGATCTGATCTTTTGAGAAGTAGACCTGTTCATTATCTACCATTCGTTGATAAGTGTCGTATACGTAAGTGTAATCAAACCCAGCCAAAGAACACACAGTATTAAAATCGTCGCCCCCATCAGAGAACCAACCGTGTGCCTTATACTTCTGTACCACCAACGGTCTTTCCAAACCAGGATATATAACATCTTCAAAAGCGCGTTGGAGAACAGCCCTCCATAATTTCTGTTCTGGTAATATTTTTTTAGACTCATATCCTGTTTTTAGCTCCTCGATTAACATGGTAATGAATTAAACGAGGACTGGGCCAGAATGGTAGCTCTGTAGATGACAAAAGAGATCACCCAGCCCTCATTTAAGTCACTTAACTACGCGTAATACTCTCGCATTAAGTTTCTCCTTATCTGTTTTATTACGAATCTGATCAAGGTGGACTCTGAAGGCCATGCCACTATCATCAAATCCAAAACTAGCTCCACAAAATAATCCGTACATAACAGATTTAATTTTTTTAAACTCTTCACGATTAGTACGAGAAGCGATTAGTTTTATTGCGTTGTCTAGTTCAGCCACAAATACTCCTAAATTATTGTTATTAAAATGAAAAATGTAAATATAAAATGATTCGTTTTTATAGTTGTACGTCAACTATCTCGCTTATACTCTTAATTGTATATCAATACAAGTGCTATTTTTTATCGACTAATATCTTCTTAACATAAGCTTCTGGAGTCATTTTACGATCCTTCGCCCGTCGTTCAACTTCTTTTTTAATCAATAACGATATGTACTGGCTAGGCCCTCTGTGTTCCTTGCCACATAATCCTTTTAAAACATCGTAGTCTGGTTTGCGTACCGCAACTGATTTATGTCTCATCACGTTCATAATTTTTCCTCTTCTTTCTCAATTAGTGTTACTATTTTTTCTAAACTTTGAACAGAACAATCTTTAGTGAAGTTAGTTATTTTTCTTTTGTAGGCATTTTTAATCTCCTGGTGCCGTCGGCCTTTGTTGGCCTCCTGCACTGCCCTTACCTCGTCTAAAGTTTGATCAACCATTTTTAAGTTCTGTTAAAGCTTTAATCTCAGCTTGTCTTTTCCCTGTTTCAATTTGTTGATCAAAATATTCACCATCAGTAAAACTAACCATACAAGGATAGTCTGGAGACCTTTCCATTTTACCTTTCGGTGTTTTTCGTGCCTCCATAAATGCCTTTTTAGTTTCAGGATGCTGCTCTACCATAAACTTTAGAAGATCTTTTCCATACACCATGAATGCATAGATGTTTTCTTCCCAAGCTTCTACGTTATCAATCCAATCTTCTAATTGAATTACTACCTTTTTTGTTTCTGATCTTGGTTTATTTTCTTTTGTCATTGTTTTCTCCTTGTTAATTCATGAAACCACGTATATCTCTAATGGCTTTTTCTGGTGTGTACCCAGTCTTTTTTTCAAAAGCTTCAAAAAACTGTTTTAATCTTTTTTGACATTCTGCATCGTTAAGTGGTGGGTCTTCACCTACAATATGTTCGTCTATTAAATCTCCAATGTCATAATTTTCCATTAACATTTTTACCCATTTTATGACAGGGTGATTAAGATCTATACCTTTACCTAAACTCATGTCAGTCCTATCAATAGAGCTAGAACCAAGATTGAAATCGTGCGCGGAAAAGATAGCCATAGCAAAACAAACATAACGACTAAAATTAATAATATCTTCATCATTTCTCAATTTCTGCATCAATCATCCTTTTGGCAATTGTCTTATCAAATAAATTATATCCAGTTTCGCCAAGCACTAACGTAATATCTGCTATACGCCCAGCAATAATATCAATGAACGCCTTATCTTTAAATTCTGATTCTTTCACAGATTTAATAAGACTATCAACTCTTAGATTTAGTTCTTTCCAACTATATACATTCATTTAATTTACTTTCCAAAAAGTTATCTTCTGCTTTACGGTACTAAGCAAAGTGTTAAAGATTCTCTCTAACCGTGTGTGATCGTCCATAGTTATGACATCATTTGTTTTAGTTCCAACAAATAATTTTATTTGTTTTGAATCCCTATCTATTTCAACTGAGAAACGTTCGATATTACCATCATTAAGATCTAACCTTGATCCTTGGTCGGTGGTTTTTACTTCCGTATCTATAGTTGTTTGTTCAGCTACCAATTTCTTCATGTCCCATGAATATAGTGTTGACATGACGATTGTCAAGTAATAAAATAACTCGTATGGTAGCTTTATGAAATATATTTTAGTTTTATATATGTGCAGCATGGTATCAAACGATTGTCCAAGTAATTTTATACCAGGATACACTTTTAACAGTCATTCAGATTGTGTTGAAATGGGTTACAGAGTTGCTCATAATGCGTTTAGATCATTAGAAGAAACTGAAGAATTTGATAAAGAATACGTAGAAAACAACAAAATAGTTGTTAAATTTGAATGCAGAGCAGTACCAAGTGCTGATAAAAAGGGTGATCCTGCATAACACTTGACTTTTCCTCCCATTTTCATTAATCTACATACATGAAGACGTATCGTATACAAGTTCGTTATAAAAGTAATTATTACGATGCGGAAGTTAAAGCTGATGACGATTTTGGAGCATTGGTTGAGTTCTTTAAACAAGGTTTTGAAGGCCAAATAAAACCTAAAGATGAAGGATTCTGTGATCCAAATTGTTGTTTTGTTACTTTAGAGGAGGTCAACGATGTTACAAAAGTTAATATCGGAGAAACTACAGTTGGAGTCACAATGGGCCAACAAAGCGTTAGCTCAGGGTAGAGTGACTACTGACATGAAGTGGATAGACATAAAGATCAAAAATATTAGAGTCAAGATTAATGAGCAAAGTGAGATTGACGCTAGAGCTGGTCTTTTAGATGTAGATAAAGACGAAGACAAAACAGATACTTAGTCTTTACTAACATTTTTTACAAAATCATTAATTTGATACAAGGGTTTTCTGCCCTTTTTTTAATCTTGAGCCGATCCCCAGTCTTTACCAATTGCAACATCGACTAAAGAGGGAACTTTAAGTTCACTTATACAATCTTCCATTATCTTTTTTATTTCATCTGCATCTTTTGCAGGTCTAACGTTAAAACATAATTCATCATGTATTTGAATTAGAGGTAGATATCCAGCTTTGTAACATTCAATCATAGCCACTTTAACTTGGTCTGCAGCTGATCCTTGAATTAATCTGTTCAATGATTTGTAAGTACCTGCTCGTTTAATATTATTCTTTCCGTATTTTTCTATTGCAGATTCATAGGTCTCTGATTTAAACAAACCCCAGGCCATTGGTTCCCACTTATCAAATCTACACTTACGACCACGTATGGTCCGTATAGATCCGTACTTCTCAGCAGATTCCATACATCGGTTAGCTAGTTGTTTAACAAATGGAACTCTCTGATTATATTCTTGTAAAAGTAACTTGGCTTCGTTGGTTTCGATTCCCAACTCATTGGAAAGTTTTCTCGCGCCCATACCGTAAAAGATTCCCAAGTTAATTGTCTTTGCTTGGGATCGGGGGATTCCTGCCATTTCTGCAACTGTTTGGTGGAAGTCTGCGTTTTCTTTTTCATAAGCCTCTACTAGTTTGTCTGATCCTGGGAATCCAATTGAAGATGCATAATGAACTACAAGTCTGGGCTCCTGTTGACTATAATCAAACGAACCCCATTGTAACCCAGATTCAGGTTTAAATAAAGACCTAATCTTTGTCCCTAATTCCTTATTTCTGGCGGGTACTTGTTGTAGATTTGGGTTAGAATAGCTCAGTCTTCCTGACACTGTACCGCCTCCATCACCTCTTAGTTGATGTATTTCAGCATGTATTCTTCCATTGTGTTGGAATTTTAAAATAGAATCAATAAATGTTGCATGAAACTTATGAACTTCTCTTGCCTCTCTTATTAATTTTGCAATTGGAAATTCACAGTTAAGTAACCAATTAGCTGTAAAGCTTGGTTCTTTACTTTTTTCAGTTAAAGGATATTTTATTTTTAATTTGTCAAAAGCTTTTGCAATAGATCTTGCAGCAAATATATCTACATTTACTCCTGCTTCTTTTTTAATCTTTAAAAGTATTTTATCTTCTTTAGTAACAAATTCTTTTTTTAATTTTTCAGCTTCCTCTAAATTTACTCTAACACCTACAGCTCTCATCTCAATTAGAATAGGTAGTAATTCTGTCTCCGTGTTAAATATATCTGTAAGAGATTGTTTCATTATTTCTGTTTTTAGATATTGCCAAAGTTTTAATGTTAAGGATGCATCCTGTTCAGCATAAGCACCTACAAATTTAGCAGGTAGTTTATACAATTCGCCTTTTGCATTTACTCCCCAATCATCAGCAGCTTGCCTCAACTCTAATTCTGATTTTGTTTCTCCTAGTAAATCAAAACCTAAAGCATTTAATGAATAAGAAAATCTATTTTCATCTACTAAAGCAGCAGCAATCATTGTGTCTATAATTCTACCGTTCTTGATCCGTATGCCGTGAGCCCTGAGCCATCCTACATCGTACGGTGCATTATGAAATATTTTATCTCCAGGCCCTGACACTACATCTTGTATCCAATCAAGCACCATTTTTAGATCCATATTAGATCCATTTTCATGAGCAATTGGGTAGTATCCCACAAAACCATCTGCAGCTACAGCAACTCCAACAATATTACCATCCATTGTAGGCCAACCAGGGCCCTTATTCTTAATGTTTGGATCTCTAGTTTCTAAGTCAATAGCTATTTCTTTAGCTGTTTTAAGATCAGGAAAACTAGTTGGTGTTTTCCAGTCTGAACTTTCTTGGTACGCTAAGTTTATTTGTTGGCTCATAAATATATTTGTCCTCTATATGTTTGTTCAATTGATCTTTGTTACTAAATGCATAAAGTGCTGCATTATAATTTACAGGAAAGACTTCCCAAGTAACATCTTTAGTCCCCTCCAAATGAGGATATACTTCTAAAGTAAATTTATGTTTTTTTATTTCTATTTGTTTTTTTATTACTTTTGTCATTTCTTATAAAATCTTTTTCAAGCTGGCAGTAATGAATTATTTTATTCAATTGTTCTATTGGATCTCCCTTTGTATATAATCTAGATGCATACTTGATAATATTAGACTGCGTTGTGTTTAATTTGTTTTTTCTACAATATGTAAAAGGTTGAATAGGTAATTGTTTATAATGCTCACCACCCTCCTGGTGATCTAAAGGAAAAGCTTCTTTAAAATCGTTATCATCTATCATAATCTAAAAGCCCTCAATATTTCTAACTTCTCTTCAGCAGTCGCAATTTTTTCTATTAATTTATCAGCCTCATCTACATGTTGAGGATGTTCACCAATTGCTACAGGATTTTCTAAATAAATTTTTAAAGTTGCCTCCGCTTCACTAATTTGTGAATTATATTTATCTTCTAATGCATCTAATATTAATTTTCTAAACATTACACTCCACACATTCCTTCGCACTCCCCGTCAAAACCTTCTAACAAGTCTCCTTGTTTATCATCTTTCTTTTTAAAATCAACTTCAGATAAAGGTTTACCAGATCTATGTAAAAAATAATCATTTTCTTCAGGCTTACATCCTTTAAAACCTGTTCTAAGTTTTTTATCTAACTGTACCACCTCTTCAAATTCATCGGGTGTTTCTGTTTTAATTCTTAACCATTCTGCATCAGAGTGGTATGGACAAAACGTACATGCAGATCTTGGTGGTTCGGGAAAGTTATTAGCTTTCATCCATTTAAAACAATCAGCTCTAGACATTCTTTTATCAATTAACGGATATTCAAAATCTATATAATGATATTGAGATACTCTCATTCTAATAGATTCATCGTTTGATATTCCAAATATTTGTTGAACCTTTTTATCTTTTGGAACTCTTTGTTTATACCCTACTCCAAGTAATCTTCGTATTTCTTTTGTGACTGGTTCTATTTTATATGTTGCGGTACACATACGCCTTAATATACCTTTTTTACCAGTTATCTTGTGTCTTACATACATTGGTACTGTAGACCCTCTTACATATGTTCCTTCATTTGACTTGACCATACCTTCTTTTAATGACCCAGCAGATACTATATTAACAGGATAAGACAGTTGTTTAGTCAACCACTCTAACCACTCATATACTTTCGCAGGCTCCGAACCCGTGTCCGAAAATAAAGCATAATCTACCATTGGTATCTCACCCTTTTCAATCATTAATGCAAGGGTTGAACTTTGTACTCCTGCACCTAATGATAATATTCTTAAATCAGCTGACATGTTTAACTCTCCTTACTTCATTTAACATTCTAGATAGTGGAAAAAAATACTCACTAACACTTCTTAATATATGAATATTTTGTTTTGCTCTAGTCACACCCACATACCATACCCTATATTCTGAACTTCTATCTAAACCAATTTTATTTTGTATTGAAGCAATCCAATTAGTTTTTTCATAAATAACTACGTTATCAGCTTCACCACCCTTGATCGAATGTATCGTATCAATTATCATCTCTGAATTTTTAACAATATCTATGCCAGAATCAATAAGTTTTTCAAAATAAAACTTTTCTTTTTCTGGGAAATTTCTATTAAATACATCTGTCCATGGTTTTTTTAATGATCCCAGGCCACACCAAACATTTAAATAATCATAATTTAATTCTTGGCTATTATGTATGTTGTACCATCGTTTTGATTCTATGTTTCGCCAACCAAATCCTATTTCATTTATAAAGGTGTATATAATTTGAACTTCTTCTCTATCTATACTTTCTCCTTTCATTAAACGTAACCAAATTTGTATTGCTTTCCATTTGTTAAGATCAAATGATTTTCTACCTTTTGAGTCTTGAAAGAATAATCCCATTTCTCTTGCTTTCATTCTTAGTTCATCTACTATGTCATTAGTTCTACCTAACATGATCCATGATCCGTGTTCGCTGAAGGGTATGTCTTTCAATCTATTATAAGTATTTATACTACCCACATTTTCTTGAGGTATAAATTCTTTACGTTTTCTACCATGAATGTAACTCGCAATGTATTGAGAGTAATCGTGTATGTCTGAAGGAATCCTGTATGATTTTCTCAGTATGTAATCTCTACCTGGAAATTCATTAAACTCTTCTACATCCGCACCATTCCATTCATAGATCGCCTGGTCATCGTCTCCTGCTAAAAATATTTTTTTACTAAATGCAGCTAACTTATAAATTAATTTCCATTGTAATGGTGTTAAGTCTTGAGCTTCATCTACAATTAAAACTTTAAGTCTAGGCGGTACACCGTTTTCTATGTATTCCTCAATCATATCTGTGAAATCTACCCTATGGTCTTCTTTAAATTCTTGATAAGCTTCTATAATTAATTTGTACTTTGCAAATACTACACGTTTCATTTTTTCTTCTTTGTAGGCATCGTCTGGATGTTTAAGCATATTTCTTGCCTTATCATACACTCTTAAAGACCAATCATTCCAAACACGTTGGCCATTATACTTTTCAAATTGTAATTTAGGTAATCCCAATACTTGTGCAAACTCAACCATATCTATTTCAGGGTCTATGACAGGTTTTGTTTTAAAGTTTTGTCTACAAAAACTATGTATGGTTCTAAAGTTTTTAAGATCCTCATCGTTTAGTTTTTTAAATTGTTTTTCAGCTCTACTCTTTGCCTCATTTACTGCTTTGTTTGTAAAAGATAAGTAAGCAACATCTGAGGGCATTATACCTCTTGCAAACAGTTTATCTAATTTATTTAAAAGAGTTGTAGTCTTACCTGTCCCAGGTGGACCGTATATCTTTACAGTTTTATTTGCTAACTGGTTCATCAAATTCTGCTTTCTTATCCTTTTTAAATATATTTGTAGATCTCTCAATAACTGGTTCTATAAATTTTGGACAATACCAGATATTTTTAATTTTAATTTTATCAAAATAATCTTTTTTGATTGCGCCATTCTTTTTAAGAAAGTTAATTAATTCAAATTTTTTAATAGCTTTGTTTGATTTTTTTATAAATCGTTCGAATGTTTTATATTTAAATACTATTTTATCATCAAACAGATACCACATGTCCGCCTCAACTTGCGATGAGTTTTCTGCTTGTTGTGTCTCTTGAGTAAACTGTATCATCATATCTTTAAACTCTTCTTGTGCTTCTGCCTCTTCATCATAGCCTTCTATATCTTGTTGCATAGTTTTAAGAGTAATCAAGAATTGTCTAAAATCTCTATCTTTTAGTTTTTGCCAAACAATATCTGCTTGATCAAATAAAGATTCTGCAAACAGTTGTTGTTGGTTACATTGTTTACCTGTTAGTTCTATAGTTTTCTTTTCAATCGTAAGATAATAAATTGGAGGATTTGTTTTTAATCTTTGAAAAGAATCTACCTTGGGTACATACGAAGCTGTATCAATTCCATGTTTTAAAGTTTTACATAATTCTGCATTACAATGATTCTTCATAGGTAAATCAGAACATTTGTATGCGTAGTCTTTTTTCTCATATTGTTTTATGAGTCCTTGCACTTCATGTTTTGGTAAAGGTTCATTAAACTCTTCGTTTCTATCCCACACTTCTTTTTGCCAACCGTCTGGACTTTTCTTTTTCGCTAAGGTTGCAAAGGCAGTTAAAGCATTATTACGATAACCACCTTCACAACCATTACGAATTAAGGCTTGAAGACACGGCGGGTACTGGTCAAAGCCTTCTTCCGCAATATGTTGATCCTGCACTTGAATTGCATGGAATTGTTCTGTTGTTAGACGATACTGTTGTATCCACTCAAACCAATCACTAATCGTGATCCCTGTTCCGTTGTCGTTGAGCGCGTATCGAGTAGTCCTTACGGCCTGTTGATAGGGTATATTTAACCAATTTCCTAAGTCATTCTTATGAACTTTGATTTGACGTTGTTTTGGAAAGATTTCACAGTTAGATAGCCCTAGATCGGTCGCTAATAGCCCTAATTTTTCGATCATGTCAGATGCAGGGATTGGGGTCAAAACATGCAAGAATAGGTGTATACCGCCTGATTTGGAGCGATATGGCACCATAGGATAGTTTCTTTCCCTTATTTTTACTAATAATTGTCTAAAATCCTGGTCATACTTGTCTACATCAATACAACCCCAAAAACAGGTGTTGTCTTCTCGTATAGGTATGACACCTAAATTAATCTGTCCGTTTAAATGTTGTTGAAATAATTCTTTTGTGACAGGGGCCCGCTTAGTTGTAGCGCGCCCCTTTTCTTTTCCAGTTCTATTATCTTTCAAACCTTCAAGAAAGTACTCACCATAAGCACTATCAAGACCTTGAAAGACCTCTATGAACTTGTCCAGCATTAAAATGGCTGGTTTGTATTTCCCTGCATAGTAAGATCGTTTTCTTCTTCATGTTTTACCACTACACCTTTTGCGCAAGTTTTATAAAACTCCGACGCAGTTTGTAGTACTAATTCATTTTCAACCCTACCCGCATGATTGATTATCCAACTAGTCCAAGAACCTTTTGAATTGGTTTCTTGAGTTGTTGAAAGTCTATAAGAATTAAAAAATGATGGTTGACTTAATAAGTCCCCTTTCGAATTTTTAATTTTTGGCATAGCTTTCATCATAGAATTCCATTTTCTAGATTTCTTTGATTGTGTTCTTGACATTGTAATAAGCCCAGTTGTATCTGGTGTGCCATCCTCATTTAATACCAAAACAAAATGATAGTTGGTCCCTTCAATATAGTTACCGCTAGGCAATACATCTCTGTTATCCATACTTCTAGTTGTCTTTGATAAAATATCAGAATCAGCAGGATAGCTTGTTACAGGAGCCGTTTGACCTTGACCCCTTTGCTGCCATTCCACATATTCAAATTTATAAAAACAAGGAACACATAAGATACCTTTAGAACCATCATACAATTTTTTTGTAATTGTATTTGCGATCATTCCTGTATCAGCACCTTCAATGTATTTCTCATTCATCTTTTTACGTTCTGGCGATGCATCAGATATCAATTTGATAAAAGGCATCGACATATTATCGGAGGTAATATTTTCCAATCCAGCACCTCCAAACTCATCTAAGTAGTTTGTAGCTACAGAGAAGTTAGGCTTCTGTATTACTTCAGCCTTACTGGACTTCTTTTGTACTTGTGACATACGTTTCCTTATTTTATAGTTGTTGTGTTAGCTATATAAACTCCAAACATTTCATCAGGTATATCTCTACCTTTCTCGGTCATATCTTTTATCCAAGATGATAGAGTTGAGTGATGAACGCCTTCTTTAAAGTTTGGATTCATACCATTATCACGCAAAGACGCTAACATGTTTTGCGCTTTGTCAGTCTCGCCCATTCCAAAACTAGCTGACACTTCAGTTTTGATAATATCTCCATGGCCTTCTTTTCTTAACCAATCATGAGCTTGTGATTGATTAGCCTTAGAAATATGCCCTCTATACTTCAGATCATATCCAATAGTACCAAAGGGAGTTTTTATAGCATCTACACCCATTTCTTGAAGAAAATTAGGAATTTGTTCTTCAGATAAAAGTCTAGCTTTTTCTTTCAATTCCTTTGTTTTCTTTTCAGATTCTTCTATAGCCTTCTTAGTATCAACTAAGTTTCTAGCCATATCAACAAGTGTTGATGTTTTTTCTTTATCCACTTTTTCAAGTGCTTTTATTATAGGATCTACCATTTTTTCTCCTTTGATTTGTAATTAAACTATTGATTTTCTTTGTCAAGTAAATTAAAAACTTTTTTGTGGTAGCTAAGTATAAATTTAAGACTGAACCGTTTGATCACCAACGTAAAGCATTAGAGGCTTGTTGGAATAAAGAGTCGTACGCTTTATTTATGGAGATGGGTACAGGTAAAACAAAAGTACTTATTGATAACATAGGAGTTTTATACACAACACAAGATATAGATAGTGCTCTTATAATAGCTACTAAATCTGTCTATACTATTTGGGTTAATGATGAGATTCCAAAACATATTAACATACCTCATGAAGTTTGTTTATGGAAACCTACGTTAGAAAAAACAGTAAAAAAATTTATTCAAACACCTTCTCAAAAATGTAAAATATTAGTTATGAACGTAGAAGCCTTCTCAACTAAAAAAGGATATAATATTGCTTGTGATTTTTTACATAAACATGATGCGTTAGTTGGTATAGACGAATCGTCTACAATTAAAAATATCAAAGCTATGAGGACTAAGAATCTTATTAAGATTAGACCACTTGCTAAATATAGACGTATACTAACGGGTACACCAATTACTAAATCACCAATTGATATTTATAGCCAATGTGAATTTTTAGATCCTAAGCTTTTAAATTTCCCTACATTTACTGCATTTAAAAATAGATATTGTATTTTTGAAATGATGCATTCATATGGAGATAAACAAATAGCCATACCAGTGGGTTTTAAAAATCTTGAAGAGTTAGAAAATAAAATAAAACAATTTTCATTTAGAGTACGTAAAGACGAATGTTTAGATTTACCTCCTAAATTGTATCAAAAACGTGTAGTTCATTTAACAGATGAGCAAAGAATTTTATACAATGAATTAAAACAACAAGCACATACTAATCTACAAGGTGATTATATGACTGTTAATAATGCAATGACTGAAATAATAAGACTACATCAAATTACTGCTGGTTTTTTTAAAGGTGAATCTTCTATTATTAAAAAATTAGAAAACAATAAGATGAAGACTTTGTTTGAAATATTAGATGAATCAGATGCTAAAACAATTATTTGGGCTAACTGGGTGCACAACATAGAAGATATTACTTCAGAGCTTAGACAAAAATATGGGCCTGAGTCCGTGGTCAATTTTTATGGTGCCGTTAGTAGTGAAGATAGATCTAAGGCTATTAAACTATTTCAAAACGATCCTAAATGTAGATTCTTTGTAGCCAATCCATCTACAGGTGGTTATGGTTTAACTCTTACAGCTGCAACATTAGTCATATATTATTCTAACAGCTTTGATGCTGAACATAGATTGCAATCTGAAGAACGAGCACATCGTATAGGTCAGACTCAAAAAGTTACTTATGTAGATTTAATTACTGAGGGGACTGTTGATGAGAAGATTGTTCTTTCTCTAAAGTCGAAGTTTCGTCTTTCTGCTCAGACTCTTGGTGAAGTTGTTCGGACTTGGTTATAGCAAGATAGTCATCATATTTTTTCCACCAATCTTTTTTAGCTTGTTCATATCTATCTCCAAATACTTCAAACTTTTGAAATAATAATCCTCTAGTACACATCAAAACTACACCGCCTTCGATTGGTCCGTAGTGTTCTGAGTGTGCTTCTCCATATGCTGCTAACTGCGTATAGTAATCTTGTACTTTAGAATAGTGTTCTTGAGCAGGTTTGTTACTTTGTTTAAAGTCGACGATAACAGGTTTACCATTATAAACTGCAACAAGGTCAGTTGCACCTGCATACTTATCAGTATGTCTTAAAGATATTTCAGACCCCCACACTTCTGTGATAGGTTTGAAACCATGTTTAACTATCTCTAATGCCATTAATCTAGCTTGTTGTCCTTGAGGAGATAATGATTCGTATCTCTTTCCTTCAACATAGTATTCTAAATATTTATGCATCTCAGTACCAATTAAAGATGCTTCGTTTTTTATTCGCTCTGCTTCTTCAATACCAATTTTTTCTTGCCATTTTTTTAACCATTCTTTGTCTTTGGTTTTATCTAAAATTGTTGTAACTGAAGGTAATTTTTTTTCACCAACTAAATAAGAGCGTCCTGTCTTTTTAGTTTCTCTATCGTAATGTTCGTAGTCGTATTTTTTTGTAAGCACACAGTAGATATACTACATATGGTTTGAAAGTACAGCTAAAAGAATTGCACCCATACCACAAATAATAAACTTTTCCATTCTAGCAATTCTAGCTTCCATTCTATCTATTCTTTCAAATGTTTGTTTCTGCATATACCTACAAATTTTTTCATGATGCTCTATTTTTTGTAGTGCAGATTTTTTAGGCATTCTGTCCCCTTCTAGTTGCAATCAATTGACCTAATTCATCTCTAGGAAATGCTGCTTGATAGTCTTGGGGTGCTATTTGCGCTGTCATTTGCGGTGCTTGTTGAGCTACAGGTAATCCTGGTAATTTAGGTAATGCTGCTGTTAGTGGGCCTTCGTCCATGGTCTCAAGTCCTTGAGCCATAATTTGTGCTTCATTTTCATTTACAGGTGCACCACCTATAATTGAAACAACGTCCTCCATTTCTGGTGGAGGTAATACTCTTGCTAAATCTTTTTCTGGTACTTCAGGAAATAACCTTTCGTAGTCTTCTTTATTCATGTTTAAATCTTTTGGCGGAGCCGAATCATATTGCATGTTAATTAGTCTTTCTAATAATTTTTGAGTTCCTACGTCATCTCCACCATAAGCAATAGGATCATTAGGATACTCATTACCAAAAGTTGAAATCATATCAATAATAGCTCTGTTCATTAAAGGTAATCCAACACTAGGTATTTTACCTTCATCTAATAATTGTAAATATGTTTTAAATGTTGAGCCTACCTTATCCATTACTTTAGGTGATGATAAAATTCTATTGGCTCTGTTACCTAAAAACAACATTAAAGCTGTACCAGGTAAACCCATGCCATACATAGCTCCTGCCGCACCAATAGAACCAGGCCCTGTTAATACAAGTCTTCTTGCTAAAAACGTAGATGCATTTGGAATATCATAACTATTTAGTGCGTCAACGTAAGTTAATAACTCATCAATTTTGTTAGTCATTTTTTTTCCTGCTTGTTCTCCAAAAATCATATTAATTTTATTTTTGTATTCATTAGTAGGAAATACTAATTTTCTAAATTCATCAGGATCAAATTTTAAATTACCATAATATGCAAAGTCTTGACCAATATCTGCACCTTGTTTTATCTGATCTAACGTTCTACCTGGAAGTCTTTGCAACTCCATTTGCTTTTCTTTACCAAGCATTTGTTCGATAAAACTATCTCCTTGCGCTACCTTAAATGATTTTTGATATGAATCTGCAAGATAAGAACTGAACAATCTTCTTAATGAATCATTACCTGCTTTAGTTCCTTTTTTAACAAATTCAAAACCTTGTGTTTTAGGATTAAATTTATAAACATCAGCTTCTACTAATTTTTGTAAATCAGTTATAGCATCAAAACTCTGTCTCCCAGCTCCTGATTGAAATACGTTTTTTGAAATCATTTGAGCTAATTGATCTTTATTTATTCTTCCTGATTCAAAAAAACCTGCTAATTGTTTTTCACTAAATAAATTTTTATCAAATGCGTTTGCAAATCTATTAGCTAAAGCAGTTTGAAATGAAACAATATTAGTTTGATAAAAATTATTAGCATCTAATAATTGAGTTCTTAATCTTTTTATTGCTTCCTCATTTAACTTCATGCCTCTCGCACCTTCAATATCTCCTATTTTAACTTTAGTAGGATCTGCAGGTTGTAAAATATTATTAGCAATGTTTGCATCTTGCGGTGGATATTTTAAATAAATTTCATCAGCTGGATTTAACTTGGTAGAAGAAAAATCTTTTTCTAAAGCTTTTTTCATATCTTTGTATGTACCAATCAACTCTAAATTTTTAGGAGAAGTTGCTACAGCTCTGTTTAACATTATCTGTAATTCTAAAAATTCATTAGGTGATATTTTTCTATTTGCTTTTACTAATGATTCGTAAGCTTGTCTAAATCTACCAATTGGAGTTTGTAATAAATCATTGTCAATTGTCATTTTAAACTCTGCTGGTGAAAAATTGTTAGCTAATAAAGAATTATAATATTTTCTTGAAAAATTAAGATCTATCATCATAGGGTCACCAAATTGTTTAGACATAGATCTAAAACTTTCATACATAGAATCAGATACTCCTCTAAATCTTACAAAGTTATCTCCCATTTGTTTTGCTATATCATCTGATACTGTAGCTAATTCAGCCATATGCATATTGGGTTGCAAATTAAAATTCTTTTCAAATGCTTGAGTAAACTCTCTGTACCTTGATTCTTTTGCGGCTAAAGCAGGATTACCTACAAAAGGTAATTGACCAAATACTTTGTTAAATGCTTTAACGACTCTACCACCAATTGATGTTGGATCAGCCATTTCTAAATAAGATGCTTCCAATCCATTATTTTGTGCTATTTGTTTTATAGTTTTTGCGTAGTCTCCTTCTAAACCTAAAAACTTTCTTACTAAATGACCCGCACCAAATGCAGCAGGAGCTAATAGTTCTGCGCCTCCGTTCCAAGCAAGTCCAACAGCAAAATCATCAGCTGCTCTTAAAAAAGAATTGTTTTCTAAATCTTCTTTATAGCCTGCAGAAGTTATGCCTTCCTTAGCTCTAATAATATCATCGGCTACATCATATGCTAAACCACCTGCAGAATACCCTAATGATCCTGCTACTACTGGTCTTAAAATTGCAGATACAGGCTCAGGTAAATTCTTAGCAGAGTTACTTAAATTTTTAAGAGTAGATGCAAATTGATTAGTGCTTTTCTTAGAGAAGACTTGTTTTAGTTTACCAATTTGACCTGAATACTTACTTGGATTTACTAAAACTTGTGCTAATCTTTTACGGTCCATCATTAATTGTGTAGCAAAGAAACCCATATCAAATATTGTTTTTACCGTATCTCTGTTTAAAATATCTCCTGTTTTAGCTCTTATAGGGTCTTCTTGATAAGATTTTTCTTTTGCTAATTCATCAGCAACTTGTGATTGTCTTTCTAAAATTTCACCAATTGGTTTTGTTTGTAATACACCTTTCTTTTGAAGACCATCTAATATTTGTAAACGATCTTTATCAAGAGCTCTCAAATCGAGTTGGTTAGAATTTATTAAATCTGCTACTTCTTGCGGGGTCATTCTTTAATAATTCCTTGTAAGTTGTCTTCATTAAACATTTTACCAAATACATCAACATCCTGATTATTTTCAGGAGTATATCCATCAACAAATTTATTTATATTTTCTTGATTTTTATCAATCATTTGTTGTGCAAAATCTTTATCAATAGCGTCTAGTTCCATTGGATTGTAATAGTAAACATCTTTCCATTGATTTCTAATACCACCTAATCTATTTTTAAAAGTTTCATTTACAGTCTTGTAAGCAGTTAAAATTTCTAAGGGGTTTTGATCATAGAAAGGAACATAACCAACAGTACCGCCTAACCTTTTTTCAGCTCTTTCAATATCGGCTACAGCCAAACGGTCTTTGTCTTTAAGTGTTTGTGCCAATGAATAAGTAGATAAAAGCTCTAGTGTTTCTAACAATGCTTGTGCTTGAATTTCTTCTGAAGCTGAATCTAAATCTTGAGCTTTATCTTCAATTTTTTGAAATATACTAGTTAGTTTTTTATCTACACCATCTTCTACTTCACCAAAAGTTTTGTAATTTTGAAAATTAGTTTCTTCTCTATCTTTTAATTTTAAAATAGTTTCTTTATAAGTTTTAGATCCTGTAGCAATACTAGCTAGCTCACCAAATTTAAGTGTAAGTTTTTTCCAACCTCCTTGTACACCAATAAGGTCAGGGTTTTCAGCTGCAACTTTAATAAATAAATTAGTATATAAATCACCTGATTTAACAGCTTTATATTCATTTAGTATTTTTGCTTTATTAGCAACATTATCAGCAATTGGAGCTTGACCAATTACCATGCTAGGTTCAATTCTTATTTTTTCAGGCTTGTCTCCAATCATTTCATAACCTATGTAAAACCCTTCTTCAGTTTGAGAAGCTGGTATAGGATCAGATATGTCACCGTTAGGTTTTTTATATCTAATTTTTATTGAAGGTGCTTTAATTTTTGTATTTTTTCTTTTTGCATTTGTTTGTAATAAAACTTTTGCTAAACCTAATTCCTCTTTTTCTCTTTCTCTCTCAAGTGCAATTGCCATAGGAATTACATTTTTACCTGCTTGACCAAGAACATCCAAAAATCCTGGTATACCTGATTGCATACTTTTTCCAGATAATAAATTAGATGCTAATTGAAGTAATAATAATTTTCCAGATTTGTTATATCCTCTTTCACCCATAACCTCTTTCGCAGCATCCATAGCTGCAGACAATTCAGTCATTTTACCTTGTTTTCTTGCTTCTGCCTCTAAAGCATTAAATACTTTTTCTGAATTTTTTATACTTTTTTGTTGATTATCTACTTGAACAATCGCATCGTTTTGATTTGTTTCGGGTTGTTTATTTTCAACTTGAGTAGGTTCTTTTTTTACTAATTCAGATCCACCTTTTTCTACAACTTCAGGCCCTGTTTCTCTGTCATCAACCTTAACTTGATCTTTAAATTTATCAAATAATCTTTGAGTAAGTGGTGTGTTTAAATTTAATTTTTTTGCTTCTTTTAATAAGTCTACAGTAGACGGACTATCTGGAACCTCATCATAGTCTTGTATACCTTCATAAGGCCCTCGTACTTGTCTCATTAACTCAGCTCTATCTTTTACAGATTGAGGAGTAAATGTATCTGCTATTGAATACATAACAGCAGGACCAGCAATAGGTAATGTATATGGATTTGTCAGACCCATTACACCTAAAGTTCTCATTGGTAATTTTTTTGCAAACTGTGAATATGTTTTTGGATCTTTAATTTGATTCAAAGCAGTTATTCCTGCTTGTTTTAACCCAGCAGACGTAAAAGGTGATTGAGGAACCATTCCTCCACTATTAAGTTTAAGGATACCTTTTATATATAATTTTCTATCTTTTAACTTTGCCATTGTTCTCCTTAATTAGGAGCCAACGCAGCATAAGCTCCTATACCAGTTCCTACTGCTTGAGCAAAAGGTGAAGCTGTTGGTGCGAAGCCCTGAGTTACTGTAGATTGTGTTGAAGGTGCCCCTCTTTGAATATCAGACACAAAAGACAATCTTTGATAAGGATCAGTAATTGCTTGAACTTTACTTTGTCTATCCGCTTCAAGTTGTGCTTGAGTTACTCCTCTTTCCAATCCTCCTGCTGCAAATAAAGTACTAATGTCTCCTTGTTGCTGTCTCATTTTTGCATCAGCCGCAGCTAATCCAGTTTGTGCTTGTAATTGTTGTCCTTGTTGAAATGCACCTAGAGCTCCTTGAAATGCTCTTCCTTGTGCCATTCCAATTTCTGATAATCTTGCTCTTTCCGCTTCTGCTCTTTGCACTCCTTCTCTTCCACCGCCAAAAGCTCCAGCAGAAATTGCCTGGTTAGCAACTCGTTGTTGGCCTAGTTGTGCTTGTCGATTTATTTCATCAGTTATAAAAGATTGATAAGGATTAAAATAATTTTGAAATTGTTGTGATGAAGGATCTAACGCAGCAGCCGATTCAGCAGCAGCAATAGAAGATAGACCTGCACCTGTCCCTTGACGAGCTTGAGTAATACCTTGTGTTTCTGCCCCAGTTAATCCAGCTACTTGAAAATCAGGTAACCCTAATGGTTTGTCCGCAAGTTTACCTGCAGCATCCATAAGACCTAATCTTCTAGCTTCTATTTCTGGTGCTTCCCTAATAGTTTGTACGTTTGTAGTGTCCGCGGGTGTACCGCCTCCACCTCCTCCTCCTGACATTATGCGTGCCCTCCTATAAATTTATCCATTTGTACGTGATTAAATTGAAAACCTAAAGGTTCTAACATTTTTTTCCATCCTGGTCTTCCATACACTTCAATTTTCTTACAACCACAATTTTCAAATGCCCATTTTTCAAATACATTTATTTTATCTATCCACTGAGGTAAATCATTACCAGTTGCAATGTTTACAACTCCAACATTATAGTTTGGATATTTAACTATTTCTGAAATACAAACTCCTTTAAAATTATCTTCTTTGTCTACAGTGACCCATAATTGTTTTTTACCTTGCTTACACATTTCTTTTATATGTTGATTGTCCATCAAAGTTTTTCCTTCATGATTTCTCTCTAAAGCAGATTGAACTTTATCCTTAACTAATGGCCACACTTTATCTATCTCTTCTGGTTTGAATTGTATTAAATACATTAAGCACTTTCCGCTAGTTTTTCTAATTCACTCATTTGACTATAAAAAAACTTAGCTCCTAATTCTCTTTGTTCTTGTTTATTTTTACCACCCATTGCTTTACCAGCACCTAATACTGACTTAGCTTTAGTTACAAATTCTCCATCTGCTAACTGAGCTAGCATAGTGTCCTTGCTCCCTGATCCTTTGCCTGTTTCATCAGTAACCATTTTACCAGAAGTTCTTTTGTAATTTGATGTATCATTCTCATCTCTTTTTAATTTAGATGGTAACACATCAACTAAATCACCTTTGTTAAACTCTTGAGTTCTAGGTTCATTAGTTGCTCTTGATCTAAATGTATCTAATATATTTTGAAGTGCAGGAGGTGGTGGAGCTTGAGGTATTCTCACATCCTCTCCTTGTTGCTGTCCCATTAAACCCATAATACCTTCTATTTCACCTACGTCCATTTCAGTTTCATTCGTCATTTGTGTTAATGCTTCCTTAGCTTTTTGAACATCAGCGATAGTCAATCTATCTTTGTCCCTCATAGTGGTTGCATATTCAATTGCAGTCTTATCAGGGTCTTGTTTAAATTTCATAACAAAATCTCTTTTAATTCTTTCAGGTAATGCTGTTGTAAGTTCAGCAGCCATAGGAGTTACATTTGTCATTTTTGAAACTGGAGTTTTACCAGATGGAATTGATTTCCTCATAGCACCTCTCATAGATTTTTTATCTGGGTCTAAAAAAGATTCTTTAAATCTTGCTTCTAAAGCTGCAACAATCCCTGGTCCGTCGTCCATGCTTTGTTGTTGCATATCGTATTGTAACATTTCATCGTCTGGTGACATCATAGTTGCATCCGCAATACCACCTTCTTGTAAACCAGAATAAGGTGACCCTTCAGGATACTGATCTGTATCAGGGCCGTATTGACCTGAACCTGGTTGAAACATTTCTGGATTAGCTGCATAATATTTATTAAATCCTGGATACTTTGGATCTGGTGGATCTTTAGGGTCGAATAATCCTGCAGCGTAAGCAGCACCCCCCAGACCAGCTGATCCTAATCCAACTCTAAATGATGAAATGTCTCCTGTCTTTGGGTCTCTAAATGGTTTTTCAATTGCAGTAAATGCTTTTTCTAATTTTTGACCCATGGTTAAATTTTTAGCTGTAGGTGTAATTGCGCTTTTATATAATTCAGGTTGAACTGCGCCTTTCATTAAAGCTGTTTTTGATGGAGCTGTAGCTAATTGTTTACCACCTTCTGCAGCTAATTGGTTTATACCTTCGCTTGATCCAGGCATTTTAGCACCGCCAAGGACTGCGGCTATCGCTGTATCTTTAATTGTTGATTTTAAAAGGTCAGATCCTCTTTTACCTTGTAATGCATTGACACCTCCTGATATCAAAGCGGCCATCATTAATGGATGCATATTTTTTAAGCTCCTGTTGTAAATACGTATTTATTTAAATTTACTCAATTTTAGCGCATTCGTCAATGAACTTAGCTCGAAAAGGATAGTTGCCATGATGAGTAATTTCAGAGTCTATAAGAGCAAATATACGTCCTCCTGCCTTCCTATAACGGTCGCAGAAAGCAAAGTCTTCGCCTATTATTTGACCTGTTTTCTTAATGAATTCAGTGTCCCAAAAGTTGTATGAATGCTCCATGTTTTTAGTTGTTTCATTAACTAAATGATTCTGTCTAACTTTAAGCTCAGGATAGTACTTAATCATTCTTTCAAAAGCTTCTCTCTTAATTAACATACAACCAGCAGGCCCTCTTTTAATTTCCATCCAACCCTCAATACTTTCAAAGTTATCTTCATCCATAACTTGTATAGGAAAGTGATACCCTCCTTTATTTACAGGTATCTTATGTTTCTCATAAAGTTCTTTTGATTTTTTCCAGTCCATCCATTTCATAGGATAAGGTATCAAAGTAACCTCTTCATCAGCCTCAACCATTTTAAAAATATCTTGTTCATTAAATTGTATATCAGTATCTACAAATAACATGTGGGTACAGTCTGAACTCAGAAACCCTGCAGTGCAACCGTTTCTACCAAAGGTTACAATAGAACTTTTATGTAAATGTAAAGTAATACCCGTTTTTCTTTTATGGCACTCTGCTTGTAAAGAAAAAATAGATTTCATGTAATGTATATCTACAAGACCAGTAGTTGGAGAGGTCACATATAACTTAGTCATGTTTTATAAACTCATCCATGTATCTACCAATATATTGGTGCTCTCCCACATGCATTATATATTCATCTACAATAGCAAATATTTTACCATTTACTTCTCTCCAAAGTTTACAAAAACCAAAATCTTCTCCCATGTAAGTTTGAGTTTCTTTATCATGAACAGTATCGAAAAAATTATAATAATTATCTTTTTCTTCATACTCACCATTTATAACTGATTTTTGTTTTATTTTTCTATCAGGAAATGCCTTAATCAATTTATTAAATACAGAACGTTTTATTAATAAACAACCAGCAGGCGCATGAGTTATTTCTATGATTCCATTATTAACAACAATATTACTCGCATCTTCTAACCTTACTGGGTAAGAACATACTCCTGTTTCCATGTCTGCATCTGTTTTTATAAAACCTCTTTCAAATCTTTCTTTGAGTTTTGACCATGATATACTTTTTAGGGGATAAGGTACGCAGATAACATCTTTATCAGCTTCTATCATTTTTTTTATTACATGCGGACCGATTGCTATATCAGAGTCTAAAAATAATAAATAATCTGCTTTTGTTTCTAAAAACGAAGCTACCGTTAAATTTCTTCCTTGAGTAATTAAAGAAGATTTATGCATAAGAAAAGATACGCTATCACCATTTTTTAAAAATTCTTTTTGTATCTCAAGTAAACATTGAGTGTAGTGAATTGATACCTCTGAATGAACAGGCGTACCTACGCATAGTCTTATCTGTTGTTCTTCTCTAAAACCTTCCATTAAAACTTCAGAAGTTGTTTTTTCTTTATCGAACCAAATAGGCTCTGCTGGATCTTGTGAGGACACATTAATCTCCTTTATTGTTTGATAGGTATCGTTGTTAGCCCAATTTTTACTTTTTTGCATTAATTACGTTATATAAAAAGTTATTCCATTCCATAGCTCTTTTATCCCAATTATAATATTTTTTATAAAAAGCTTGTTGCATATCTAAACTATCTTGAATAGTTCCTTCATGTAATGTTTCAGCAGCCATTTCAATAGCTTTAGCAAATGTTTGAGATAATATTTTTAGATCTTTTGTGTAAGTTACATACATAGGAAACTCTGCACATGTTTCATATAATGCTCCAAAATTAGTAACAATAGAATATAGTCCAGCAGACAAAGATTCAATGGCAGATATACAAGATGTTTCTTCAAAGATACTTGGATATACATACATATTGTATTTATTTAAATTTTCTAAAATATAATTGTTTGGTTTATAACCAATATAATTAGTATTAGATAATTCTGAAGCTTGTTTATATAAAGGAACATAAGTATGATCATTATGTTTTTTAAATTCTTCGCCGTACACTTCTGTTGAACTATACACATCTAATTTTATTAATGGATTTTTTACTAACTGCATTGCACCTAATAATACACTCAAACCTCTCCATGGTGTATTTTGATGTATAATTTTTATCGGATCTCCTTTTTTATATATTTTTCTTTTAGGAAAACTAGTGCAACCGTTTTTTATTACATGACATTTTTCAGTTGGTAAATCAAACATCATTCTAAATTTTTCGTATGTCCAATTACTATTAAACACATACCAATCATATTTATTATGGTTTGTTTTTTGATTAAACCAAGGAGCAATATTAGGTTGATCGTATGAATTTTTTTGCCAAAGTATATTAGGTTTACTTGGATGTAATGGAATTTTTTCAGGAACAGAAGTTGTAATCTGTACTTGTTCTAATAATTTTTTGTCAGCGTATTGATCTAAAAAACTATGTTGTAATTCCGTTCCACCTTGGGGGTTCATTCTTTGGTTTTACCAAATACTTCTAAAGATGCAACAGTTATTTCGAGGTCTTGTTGAAAATCATCTTTAATAGTATCAGTATTGGGATCAGCAACATCAACATCAAAATCAGCTTTGGTATCATAAATTTTACCTGTTCTTTTGTTTTTTACAATTTCTTTTGCTTGAGCAGGTATTCTAATTATATCTTCACTCATTGTTTCCTTCCTTGTCTATTATAAGGTTTATAGTCTCTTTTTTCATTTTTGTTAAGTCTCTTCTTATGGGTACGAGGTCTCTTTCTAGGTTTAGGTCTAGGAGTAAAACTTACAAATTTTTGTTTAGCCATTTTCTTGAGATCTATCTATTAGTGCATAACTTACAACACCTGTAATTTCATTTGCTGTACCAGCTTGAACTTTTAAAATGTCGCTTGCTTCAAGACTCAATACCTCTTCAACTAAATTAGTTGTGCCCTTATTTAAAGTAGCGTGAGATATTACGACATCAGATCCACCTGATTTTTGTAAGATTAAATCTGTATCTACATTAGATGCAGTATTATGAGTAGCTTGAACTAATTTTACTAAAGCAGTAGCATCTGAAGGACACGTTAAAACTGCAGTTGCGTTGGTTGTTGTTAAATTAAATGTATCGCTTTTGTATCTAATTGTCATGACATAAAATAATTAAACGAATCTTGTTCATTTTTCAAGTCTGTTTGATAAGATGTGTTTAATTGGTTCTCCACTGTTGCTATTGCTTGGTTAATTTGTCTAAATCCTTCTTCAGTATACTCTTTAGGAGGTTCTGGAACATATACGTTTATTTTTGCCATTATCTTCTTCCATCTACATTTACATCTGCTCTGAAAGTTCCAAATCTCCAAGTCTCGTTATTTGCAGTGTTTTCAATTTTTAAATTAGCTAATCTACCTCTAGCTCTAGTATCAATTTTTTGTGTAGATGAATTGATAGTAAAAGGCCCTAATGAAGAAGAGGCATTTGCGTCAATAGGAAAATCTTTAAGGTTTATTGTAATTATTGCATTACCTTGCAAATTTTTGAAATCTGGTAGAAATCTACTTATTCTCATTAGAAATTGACCGTCACCTTCTTGAGGTAAATCAAAATCTCCTGATTGTATAAACGCTGCAATTGGAGTTTCTGTTCCATTTAAATCTACGATATTAGTCCCCGTTTCTTGTGAAAAATATTTACTTGCACCAAAAGTATTTGTAGCTCCACTTAAACCTGCAAAAGTAGGTGTTGCAGTTGAATCGTATTCAGTCGCATAAGGTAAGTCATATGTTGATGCATCGTGATAAGTGCTTCTAGCTAATGTCATAATTGACCAAGTATTCTCTACATAGTTATAAACTACGGATCTATTATTTTGAACAGCTGGATTTACTAAAGGTTTACCTGATGGGTAAAACCATATTATTTCGTTGAATAAAGAATTATGTGAAGCGTATATAATTTCATTAGATGAATAATTTACACCAATATTATCTCCATTTGTAGTAAAAACAAAGTCTTCAACTAAAGAAGGTAATAGTTTAACTGTTCCGTCGTATTTAAAAAACCCTCCACCTGTTCCCATCCAAAATACTTGACCATCTGCATAAACAACAGCATGTTGTCCAATACATCCGCAGTTAGAACCTACTTGTCTTATAGAAAATGTAAATGGTGGACCCACGAACTGCATTACATAGGCGGCTGTATCTGTTAAAATTAAATTATAATCTTTACCAGAAACTGCAGCTACAATTTTATTACCTGTATCTAGTCTAAATGTTCCTGCTGTATTTGTTGAAGTAGGTTCATAAACGCTAAAATTTTCTTGATCACTAAATCTAATAAACATAGGATCTTGTGTAGTGCTGTTTCCAATAGTAGTTTCAGTTCCAAAATGAACAACGTGTCTATCCCTATCAGATACAATTGTTTGCCTAGAAGATGTAGGCGCGTTTGTCATAATTGTTGCTCTATTATTTAAAGGATTTGCAGCACCTGCATTCCAAACAAATGTTTTACCATCTTTTATTGTAGCTATTAATTGTTGTCCAAAATTATCTAATGACCATGATCCTGGATCCAGTATTACTTGAGTAGATGTTGTTTGATTTCCCCAACCAACAGTTCCCCATGTGCTTGTACCCCAACCATATCCATACGTTTGGATAGTAGGCCCTATTTCTTCATAAGGGTTTATACTAGCTGATCCAGCGGCCGTCATTGGTGATCCTGTTTCAGTAGTTTGCATAGTTATCGTAAAAGAATTTGTAGCAGTTGTAAGTACTTCAAAAGTAAAACTTGTAAAGTCTGTGTCTACAAAAGAAGATGACCCTGGTACTGTCACTGATGTAAAAGTAATATATTCACCTACATCTAAAACATGTGAATTTTTATTTACAGTTATTGTGCTCGAACTTGCTGTAGATGTAAAAGTGGCTCCTGTTATTGCAGTGGCTAAAGGTGTAATGTCATAGAAAGCATCTTCATAATAAATATATAATGCTTTTGATGTACCTAATGCAGCATATTTCCTACCTTCTAAATCATTCCAACAATGTTGAGCTCTAGCAGGCCCTGAGATTGTTTTTTGACCTATAGCTTGAAAACCACCTATTTTTTCAGGTTGACCATATCTAAATCTTACAAAGTTACCATCTATCCATTGACCCTCAGCACCCGAAGGTGTATCTGATTTATTTAGTCCTGGTCTTATCTGAACATTTGTTAAAGGCATAATGTATTTTACACCATTTTATAGTTTCTTCCAAGTAGCAGGGTTAGGTATTAAAATCTCACTCACTTTGTTTTTTTGAGATGTCATAATAATATCTCCACTTATTGATATGCGTGGTGACTTTTCTTCTGTTTTTTGTGTTCCGTGTTTAAGTGAACTGGGAAATATTAGTAGTTGGCCAGGCTCATTATTTATCATTAAGTTTTGATGATTTTGATCATTCCATTCTGTAGCCTCTGGCATATAGAATCTTTGTGATGGTTCATAAAATGTAATCGATGAGTGGTTTTTATTTTTAAGAACATAATAAACAAAACTAAAATGACTTGCTCCATGATCGTGAGCCGATATATGATCACCTTTATCTGTGTATGCTACCCATGATTTTGTTATAAAATAATCAACATCTTTATATTTTAAATTTTGTAAAAAGGTATTTAAATTTATTTTAAGTTCATTAAAAAAATTATTGAATTTTTTATTTAATTGTAATTGATCACCATATAAAGATTCAAAAGAATCTAATTGTCCTGATTTATCAGAAGTAAAAGAAAAACCTGTTTGATGTGATTTATAGTATTTGTTTCTATACTCTGGAGGACAAATATCTTTTTCAATTATAGGTATTAATTCTTTATTTATTTTTTCAAAATTATTAAGTTTTGATATACCTATAAGAGATCCTAATATTCTAGCTGTCTCCATCAAGTTTGCCTAAATGATCAAACCAAATATAACTATTTAGTTTTGATAATAATTTTTCCATATCATTATCCTTTACCACATATACAAGTGTTTCTGTACAAAAATCTTTGATAGCTTCATACCGATGGTGACCATCAATTAATACACCATTATTAACAACTAATGGGCATAACAAACCATTGAGTTTTATATCAATCTCAAGTTGATCTATAAGTTCTTGATTATTATTAGACTGATTAGGTTTTATATCTTGTAATTTATATCTTTGAAGTATTGAATTAAATATAATTTTTTGTGGTTTTAAAAACAATTATTGTACTCTAAGAAATCTATAACGAACTTCACCCGAGCCACCTGCTGCACCACTTGTAGATCCAGTATTTACTTGAGCGGCACCACCTCCACCACCAGATCCTCTAGTTCCAGCCGTTCCTGCTGTACCTGAACCACCAGATGAACCTCCTGCACCTCCTGGAATAGTTCCTGCATAAGATGGCGCACCAGTTGAACCACCGATTCTACAGTTATCTCCTCCACAGTTACCATTGTTTGAGCCTGTGGCACCAGATCCAGAATCGTTAAAAACTCCTTTTGGTCCACCATTTAAACTAGTTACATTTTTTGTAGTACCATCAGAATCTCTAAAAGTTCCTGACGTAATTGCTGTACCACCGATAGAGGCTGATCCCCCACCACCTGCAGTGTTAGATCTTAAAGGTCCTTTAACTCCACCACCCGTACCTGATGATCCTCCACCACCAGTTAATGAAAATAAAGATCCTGTAGTTGAACCTGATAAAGTTGAAGTACCTCCGCCACTTGCAGTAGCGTTAAATTTATTACTAGGATTACCTGCTGCACCACTTGATCCTATTGAGTAGCTTATTGTTTCTCCTTGAACAACAGTAAGAACTTTATCTGAAATATAGCCCCCCGATCCTCCACCTGCTCCTGAAGATTCACCCCCTGCTTTATCATAGTCGGCTCCAGTCACAGCACCTCCCCCACCACCTACTGCGGCTTGAATGTGAATTGCGTTAGCACCTTGTGGAACTGCAAAAGTTCCAGAACCAGAACTCAATGTTTGAATTGAACTTGGAGTGAATGCTGCAAAGACTAGTTTCCAAACACCAGATACTTTTGCATATATTTCATCTGCTTCTTTCCATGCACCTGATACTTTGCCGTATGCATTGACTATCTCTTTAAATGTTCCTGATACTTTGCCATAGGTATTAGCCATTAAAACTCCTATGAATATTTAAACCAAATGTCTCCATCATTACCACCTGATGGACTAGATGTACTTATTGTAAATTTTCTTGCAAGTTTAGAAGCTGTTACAGCATCGTTTACAATTTGAGATGTGTTCACAGCATCGTCTGCTACTTTGGCGTTTGTCACAGCGTCGTTAACAAGTTGTGCTGTGTTCACAGCATCGTCCGCAACTTTATCGTTAGTTACAGCATCATCCGCTATTTGTGTAGTCCCAATTGTACCGCCCAAAGTATCTAGAGATACTTCTTTTAAATTGGTTCCATCTGTATAAGCTGCATAAATTAAAGACGCGTTAGGTGTAAAACCAGTACCGCTTGCAGTTTTTATTGTTAAATTAGTAGGATTAGTCACAGCTGTGCAATCAAAAATGTAAAATTTTTCGATTGAATCAGGTATTGTTACTGTAGTACCGCCAGAAAGTGTCACAGTCGCAAATTTAATTATCATATTTCTAGCTGTAGAAATAGATGCATTACTCATTACAAGTGCAGTAGTTCCTCCAGACGATATAGTAATTTGTTCAAAACCAGAAATTGCTTGTTGAATTAAATTTAAATTTGTATTTGTTTTAGTTCCCCATGTACCAGCGTTTTCACCAGTAGCCATTAGTTCTAATTTTAAATCTGTCGAAAATGTTGAAGCCATGTGAGTATTATATCCTTTCTATGCTGCTATATCAACCTCAGTCCAAGTATTAGAAACACCTTTGTTTACTTCAGTCCATGTATTAGACACTCCAGGATCTACATTAGACCATGCGGTTATAAGAGGATTATTTATTGAACCTGTTAATTGTATTCCTGTGACATCCACCTGTTGATTTAAATCAATCGTTACACTTCCTATTGAAGTTGAGATTAAACTTCCCGTAACATCTACAGGAGTATTAACATCTATAGTTTCATTACCAATAGACATCGTAGCTGATAATCCAGTAACGTCTACGTTAGCATTTCCTGTTACAGTCAATGATCCTACGGCCATGGTCATATCATGTTCTGTAACTACTACAGATACATTACCATCTGCTGATACAGAGAATGTTCCTAAAGTTGTATTTAATTGTGATCCTGTTACTGGTACATTCGCATCTCCCTTAGCAGTTTCGTTACCTATATTTAATGTAAGTTCAGATCCTGTTACATCTACTGGAGTATTTAATGCTGCGGTAACTGATCCAATATTAGCTGATATTTGTGAACCTGTTACATTTACATTTGCATGTCCAACTACAGTTGAAGCACCAACACTTCCTGTAAGTTGTGATCCTGTAACAGCTACATTAACATTAGTTCCACCTAATGAAGCTATCGGAGATTGTGAGAGGGCGGTAATACCTAACACGGTTTACCTCGCTGTACAGGGGATGTTATTAGTGCCGACTAAAGGTGCTGCCGCAAATGCCATGTAGATAAAAGTATCTCCACTTGAATTAGAATAAGAACTTGTGCTTCTTGCTTTAAAACCATTTGAAAGAATATCAAATCTGTTTCCACCACTTTCGGCATCAGTTGTATTTGCTGAAAGTGTATCATTTGCACCATTGTAACCATCTCTTTTTGTATCAACAAGAACTAAATTTCCTGTACTACTTGATTTTCTAGCCATAATAAAAGCAGGTTTAAATCCTGTATAAACAAATGTTCCATCTGTATTTCCATTACCTGTGTATGAGCCAAACTTGCTATAACCAGTTTTTGCTGCAAACGCAAACATTATATAATTTGTATTATTATTATTTGTATTATTACCATTACCTAAAGTTACTACAGTTGAAGATGGTGTAGTATTATTCCATCTACTGCTTGATTGAAAAGGTGCGTTTTGTATATTTATTTCTGTTGTGTAAGTATTACCTAAAGACACATGATACATTTGCCAATTAGTTGCAGCATCTAAATCTTTTACTAAAATCCATTCTGGAGATACTCCCAAATGATGTGGTATCGTATGATTTGTTGTTCCATTACCTATATATTTTATTATTGAAAATCCTGGTGTTGTATTAACAGAATAAGAATATGCTTTGGAATCACCAGAACCAGTAGTATTACCAGAACCAGTTGTTCCTGCTTTCCAGTTCCATGATACAAAATCAAGACCATTACCATTTATATCTCCTGCTGTTCCAATAGTAACTCCATCACTATCAAAACTTTTAACAGCTTCATTATAAGTTGTTTCGGCAAGATTAGCATCTGTGTATAAAAATTTATTAGCACCACTAACAGCA
>Ga0181389_1000089_pt1 | contig 31817 bp, 32 predicted proteins | sample 12SPOviralmetaG_FD_130121 | JGI IMG/M metagenome (GOLD analysis project Ga0181389, IMG submission 130121) | Marine viral communities from the oligotrophic San Pedro Time Series (SPOT) site, San Pedro Channel, CA, USA - 12 SPOT_SRF_2010-06-29 | ecosystem: Environmental > Aquatic > Marine > Strait...
GAAACAAAAAATCAATTGAAGAGCTAAACTTTAAGGAGAGATTAGATGAATGCTATAAAACATTTTATGAGGCATGTGATGACAATCTATTTCCAATTGAGATCTATAAAACGTGGCGACCCAACAATGAGTGTTTTATTAGTTTTATCGTCGATCTCTTTGATGTGCAATTTAGGAATGTTGGTATACATTGGAATTTTTGTTTAGATGATTATTCACCAGAGCCAACTCCTGCTGCACATTTCTTGCATCACATAAGAAAAGAATTTGAGTTAAGTTATGATTGATAATAAGTCGTATTGTCCTATTCCTTTTAAAGAAATATATGTTGCTAATAGTGGCAAATATAAGTTATGTTGTCATGCCCAAGAAGGAGATGTAAGCGAATCAGATTTGCTACCATTTGATTACTTCTTTTCAGAAGCTATAGAAGATGTTCGTGATCGTATGATGTCAGGAGAAGAAGTAAAAGATTGTCTTAAGTGTACTCACCACGAAAAGAAAGGTGGATACTCATATAGAATGAAAGCTATAGCAAAGTGGGGCTACACATCAGAAGTAAGAGATGTTTCACTTAAACTAAGAATTAATGGCAGTGCTTGTAATTTACAATGTTACATGTGTCATCCATATAACTCATCATCAAGAAGAAAAGAATTAAGAGAAATATGGGGTGATGATTATGACTTACATTTTTCTGATCCAAAGAAAGTCAAGTTTACTTCAAAATCTACATCACAGAAAAGAAATATTTGGAATGATACTATAGACAACATTAATGAGTATATTCATCTTATTAAAGAAATTCATATGACTGGTGGCGAACCTTTACAACTACCTCGTCATTGGGAATGGGTTGATAGAATACCAGATGAGCATGCAAAAAATATTACTCTAGTATATGATTCAAATATAACTCAATTAAGTTATAAAAATCATCATGTGTTAGATCTAAAAGAAAAGTTTAAAAAAGTTCATTTTGGAATTAGTTGTGATCACATTGGTGAAAAGTTAGAATATATTAGATATCCAATTAATCACAAAGAGTTTGAAGAAAATTTAAAATTTATGACTAGTCATTTTGATACTAGCATTAATGTAACAGTAGGTCTTTTAAATATACCTGATTTATTAGAAATAAAACAATATTATGAAGATATAATAAAGGATTCTAAATATAATAAAGAAGTATGTTGTAGCTCAGTTGTATCTGGTCCTCGAATATTATCAATTAGAAATTTACCAGAACATTTAAAAACACACTACATACAAAAATATAAACAATTCCCTTTAGTAGTTTCTGAATTAAAGCTACCTAAACATACTGACGATTGGTATAAACATATGTCAGAATATATGGATAAGCTTTATGAAAGTAGAGGATTAAAATGGAGAGAAGTATTTGACGCTGAGAGTTATCGTAGTTAATACTGGAACCAAATATGATAAATGGTACAGTAATAACATTGAACACATGGTCAAGAATTACTCAAACTTGAGTAACTATGAATTTATAGAATTATCTATTGATCGTTTTGAAATGCAAGTTGCTAATAAACTAGTAATGTTTAATGAGTTTAGAGATGGCCAAAATATTTATTTTGATTTAGATTCTATTATCAAAGGTGATTGCAATCAATTCTTAAAAAAAGATTTGCATGTTTGTCATGCTTGGTGGAGACCTGCTTATCACACACCAATCAACTCTTCAATCATTTCATGGGAAGGTGATCTTTCTCATATCTATAAAACATATGAAGATCAAGAAGATTATTTTCAATTAAAGTATAGTAAAGGAATTGATGAATACTTGTATAGAGAATTTAATCCTAAAACATATTCAAATAAAGGATATAGTTCTTTTCAAACCGTTACGCAGAATCGACAGTCGGATTCGGTTGTTCTGTATAATCAGCGGTATGAGTATCTAACGTCTCAAGGTTGGTGGTCTCAGTTTCAACTACCGGTTCCGGAACAACTTCTTCGACCTCAGGCTCGCCCTTCGCGATCTGGATAGCAAGTGCAAATGCATCTAAAATAGTTTTGCTTTTTCTTAATTCTTTTTTCAATTCTTTATTTTTAGATTTTTTAATTGTATCTACTTCAAAGATTTGCAACTTAGTCATAAACAATTTTTCTTTATCTTTTGCCGGATCAAACGGCGCAAGTAAAGCTTCAACTAATGCTTTGTACATATTACTATTGATTGTATTTACATCGTAGATAAGTCCACGTTCTTTTGCTATTCTAATAACATCTTCTTGATACATTTCATCATTAGCACGAATATTCTTATATGTGTTTTCATGAAGTTGATCAATATTTACGTGAGTCATTAACTCTTCGTAGCGAACATCACCCTTTTTAGCTAATACATTTTCAGTTCTAACAATACCATCTTTTTCCCAATAAACTTCGATTACTGTTCTAGCATCATCAGTAAAGTGCGCTGTATTATAAGTAAAAGTTGAATCCATAATTAAATCCTTCCGATTGTAAATGCATAAGTGCTAGCTGTAACAGCTGATCCGTTTGGATGTTCTTGAGTTCTATAGTCATTTGTGTTAACATATCTTTGTCTATATACACCAGAACCATTTAGTATAGTATCTGTCATAACTCCTCTAGAATTTCCACCAACCTCATTCATGTAATATTGAATTGTTTTATTTCCCCAATATTGAAGAGTTTCTTTGATTAACTCAGAAAAGTCTGTAGGAGATATTGTATTTAAGTCGTCATCTGCGTTTAGCATTAAAGGAAATGGATGTGTTTGTGTACTTTGTAAACCAGTATCTCCTCTATGTAAATAGTAATTAACAATTGTTGTAGGCTGATCTGCTGTTTCAGGAATACCGCCTGCAGTGTACTGACTAGTATTTGCTCTTGTGTCTGTAAAAATTGGAGTACCACTTTGAAGTGTATGATTACTAGTAGGAGTAAGACTATTAGTAATTTTATAAATGCCGGGTCTATCATTTCCATCAGTTAAAATTTCAATAGCAGGATTTATAAATGTGTCATACCAATCTAAAGCAGACATAACTTTTATATCATTTCCATCATAATATACTGGATATGTTTTGCCACCATTATGCGGTAGATTGTCTGAACCACTAGGTGATCCTCTATCTAATTTATCGTAAGTAACTGTAACTGTACTGATATTAGCAGTTTGTGCTGCAGAACGAAATGATGATACGTGAGTTGAATATGTTCCAGCCTGTTTACGAGTATCAACAATAGAATTTAAATTGCCGTTCGATCCAACAACTGAAATATTAGGCGATGAACTTAAACCATTCATGTATACGATTCTATCACGTATTCTACTCAAGTGAGTAGCCGTCATAACTTTTATTTCATTGCTATCTACGTATAGAGGTCTTCTTAACGGCATAGTTTAACTCCCAGGTGAATGGAGCGTTTTCACAATTGAACCACCAGAATCATAGATGTTTAATGTTACAGGGCTTGAGAACTTAGAAGAAGAAAGCGTATTATTAGCAACCTTTGCCGCAGTTACACCAAGGTTTGCTATCTTAGAAGTTGATACTGAAGAATCAGCAAGATTAATTGTAGCTACTCCATTATTGGCAATAATAGTAGTATCCACTGAACCTAATGTAAAGTGTCTAGTCTTAATAATATTTTGTTTAATAGCATTAGAGTCAACCGAAGAGTCACCATATCTAGGTGTTGTTAAAGGAAAATATTCTTGATCAACACTATTAAAAATTGCTGAATCAATCATAGCATCAACAGTTGCTGAATCTTTTTCGTTTAATCGTACCGAGTTAATAGCTCCAACAAGATCAGAATCAACTGATGTTGTCAATTGATCCAAATCACCGAAGTAATCACTTAGAAGATTTGTTTTTTGTCGCCACTCGTCAACTAAGTCGTTGACGTCTACTACAATTCTACGTGCCATTTTTACCTGCCAATACTTTTAGTAAGTCTTTTATTTCAGAAATATCGCTCTTTAGATTATTTATATCTTCATCCATGCGTTTCTGTTTTATTAATTGTTGTTGTCTTTTTACTTTAGCTTCTCGTGCTTTTTCTATATGCGCCGAATTCGTGTTGATAAGAGCATTAGTGTATCTATCTCTTACCCACCCAGTTTCATTCTCAACTTTTACATATCTATCTGTTTTCATTATACACTCAACGCTATGACTCTAAGGTCTTTAAATTGTGGAACATAAGCATTATTAGAACTCTTCATTACAATCTTCAATTGAAACTTATTAAATGGTTCAGCCAATCCATCGTCTCCACCAATTAGATATTCATAATCTCTGTACACAGCAGGATTCTCATCAGTAGGAAGATTCGTTAATGGCTCAATCTCAATCCAAGGATTATCAGTAAACAACTTATCTTCAGCCAAAGCTTTGTAGTATAACTCAAAGTTTGAAACAGAAGGCCGGTTTGCTGCAAGTATTACCTTTAGACCAATAGCATCATTTTCTAATGTAACTGATCTTGTAATGTGCTTAGCGATAGAACTTCCATCGTTTGCATTTCCTTCAGGTACATAAATGATAGGATTATTTCTATTATTAGAATCACCATTAGCTGTTTGGTGATCGATTCTATTATGAACTGTCCAGAATGATGCTCTTTGCATATCAACTACTGGGCTAACAAAACTATTATTTGTTGACATGTTAAATCTAAGTGTACCTGCTTTTTGACCAGATGATAAATTAGTAATTCTTTGTTCTCTTGAAGGAACAATTTGAGGAGCAGTAAAATAGTTATTTTCACTCATAATTAAAGGAACATAGTTAGTTGCTTTAGAATAATCTGTTTCTATACCTGCGATTGATCTACCCGTTGTAAATGCTCCATCCATATTAATACTTGTAGATGTTGGCAACATAGTCTGTACAACTGGAACTACTTGTTCGAATAACATTTGTTTAGTTGCGGCTACAACATATTCACCAAAGGTTTCATTAGCATTAGCATCAGAGTCAAAGTTAACTTTAATGAAATCATTATCGTAACTGTCTACTGTTTTAAATCCATTAATAGATGAACCTAAGATTCCAGCATACCTAGTTGCAGAATCTAATCCTACAAACTGAACTACATCGCCGGTTGTAAATCCATGATCAGGATGATGAACAACTCCAACATTTGATCCAGAAGTTACTGTGATAGGATCTGCTTGTAGCAATTCGAATGATGGATCTGTATTCTCAAGTATTGCTTGTCCACTTGTTTGGAAATCACATCTAACAATTTCAAATGACATGTCCATGTCTTGAGCAGGAGTCCACGTAAATGAGTTTTGCGATTTAAAGAACGATCCTAGCGTAGGTTGTTTTGTAATTCTCTTTTCAGTTGAACCAAATACAAATTCGCCAGTTTGAGAAATATAAACATTATATCCAATAGTTTCAGCAAGAAGAACAAAACAATATTCTCTATAGCCTTCTAGATAGACTGGTTCTTCAAATTCAAAGTATGTTAGAACTGAGCCATCTGCTGTTACTGTTACATCACCTGGGTCTTTAAATACTACTCCGCCGGGTATAACACTATAAGACGATGGGCTACCATTTGTCATAGTTCTTAGTTCTAGCTGAACCGGAATAGTGCCTTCATCTTTTGTTGCAAACCTTACACCAATTTTAGAAACAAATATTCCATCTCTTTCATATACTTCAAATGATTGAGCGATTGGATCTCCACCTGGGCCACCGTCACCGCCCCCATCATTATTATCATCTTGTGGAATTTGTCTAACAATTTGTGATCTTGAAGTACTTGTTCTAACGTTAAGAAGTCTTGTAGATCTAATAGTTTCTTGTTTTGTTTCAAGAATACCATTTGCTTCATACATAGAGAAACCTCTTGATGAAGCATCTTCTTCATTAGGCACAGTAATATCAAGAAGTTTAAATTCTCTTTGTCCTGTTCTAAACTTAAGAGCTGAACCATTAGGAATAAAGAATGAACCTTCTAACTTACCAGCATCATCTGTTGTAAGAGTACCTTTACCTTCAGGGTGTTCAGTAGCAGAATTAAATCTTGAACCATACTGTGTAGGATCATCTGAAATTCTTGTAAATGTTTCTGGTCTTACCCAATCAGCAACAGACACATCATTAAAATACGCAAATACTTGAGTTGAAGGTTTTAGTCCTTCAGCTTTAAAGTATACTTTACGTGATCTCATAAACGGAATAACCGCAACGTCCAATACTCTATCAGCAACAACTTCTCTAATTGTTTCGCCTTGAACAATTCTTGTTACAGAAGTAGTGTTTGTAGTTACTATTGCATTACCAGTATTTGTAGTTCTTGAACTAGAAGAAGATCCTAATGTTCTACCTGCAAGGTTATTAACATCAGTTCCACCCCACTGCCATTCCCAGTTATTCCAAAGAGAATTTTGACGAGGGTCAAGTCTAAATCCACCATCAATCATTCTAGGTGGAACTCTTTTTACTTCTCTCCAATCATCAGATTGAGGAGATAATTGAATACGTCCAGTGTTAGTAATAACCGCAAATGGATTTACGTTAATAGTTTGAGAAAAAACAGGTTGGTTAATCCAAGTAACTTCTGTATGTTTTAGATAAACATTATCACCTTTTTTAATTGTAGTACTAGATAGAGAAGAATCATATGTTAATCCAATTTGATCTTCATTAAATGAAGGTCTTAATATTCCAGCTCTTGGATCAATAGAAGCTCTATACTCGTCGCCTCTAGTATCTGATGACAATTGATCTCTAAAGTTATCAACTAAGAATCCTGCTTTTGTTCTATCAACACCTAGAGAATCAAATACTTCAAATGTTTTTAGATTTGTTTCAAGTGCACTCAACGTAGCAATTTCTTCAATCTGATCAATACGAGTTTCAAGTTTACCAATGTCTCTCATAGTAAATACTTTAGCTTCAATCAAATCAGTATCTGCGTCTGAATCATTAATAGTAAATGGATTCAGTTTAATTCTATAAAGCTCTAATGAGTTATTTGGAATTTCTGGAAACTTAGGTGATAGTGAAGGAGAACCTTCAATAACTTTTAGTACACCTGATGTGTCAATTGTCAATCTATCGTGGCGAGGCAAATAATAATCAACGTCTGCAAGAATAAGATCATTAGGAGTAGGTAGCTCATTCAATCGAGCTGTACCACCAGCAAAGTCAGTTCCAGCATCAGTCAATCGAGGACGGAAGTCTAATACATCTCTAAGATTAACTTTTGTACCATCTGCTAAAATATGATCAGGAATTTTTCCATAGTCAACTTGACCAGAATATGAGTTCACAGCAAAGAAGTCACCAGACGCACCATGTGTAAAATATTTAAATGCTACAAACACATTACCGGATGGAACAGCAGCACCTTTTTTCAGAATTAATCGACCGGGAGCATAAAAATTATCTCTTTGTCCATTGTCGACAATGAATCTTGATTTAATATCAACACCCGAAGAATCAGTATCAGTTACTTTAACAATTTCAAAAACATCTGGTTTAGCAAGATTTAGTACTTTAATTGCACCATCACCAGCACCTTCTGAGTCTAAGGTTGTTTGTATAAATGTACCATTGGTTGAAGTAGATGCAACAGCGTTTGGAATGTTTAGAGTTTTAGATCTAACTGTACCGCTACCTTTATTAACTTTGACGAGTGCTTCAAACGGTGAACTTGTTGGTCCATTTGTAATAGTTACTGACTGTGATCCAATACCAGATATTGAAATAGTATCTGATACATTCTTACCATTGGAATCAATAGTAGTAATCCATTGAGATGAGTTAGCAAAAGTTTCACCAGTAGATGTTAATGTAAGTGAAGCGTTTCCTGAGAAGTCAAATGTACCCGTAAGATATCTCTGAACTTCTAATGAAATATCTGTAATAAGTTTAGGTCTATTAGTTGGAAGTCTAAATAAAAGATTATTAGCATTACCTTCGTACATTGGTGTTAGGCCACGAATTTGACCTACGTTAACATAGTCATTTGTTGAACCACCAATCGATTTAACATTACGGAATGATTTGCCTTCATTCATTTTTACATCGAAAAGATAATACTTAAAATTGCTTCCATCTTCTTGTAAGTATCTAGCTCGAGCTGTACCAATAGTTGAACCTAAGTGATTAACAGAGTCTCTTAGATTTCTAACTTGGAATGCACTTAAGTTTGGAAGAGTTTTAATTGTTCTTCTAACACTTGGTGTGTTTGTTGAATCAGCAAGTAAAACATAATTACCCATCACCGCTGGAATAACTTCGTTATTCTCAGTTTGAGATGTTTGCGCTTTATTAATTGTAATAGTTTTAGGAGTTTTTAGTTCAGCTCTAAATCCATTAACATAACTAACTCCGGGTGAAATATCTAAATCAATCTTAGTTGCGTCTGAATCATTATCATCGAGCTTAAGTCTAAATTGCTTCGCATTAAAATCGCCATTAATCTCAGCAGTTCTTTCTGCCATAGCATCAGCAATTTTATTATACGTATTAAATCCTGTAATACCTTCAACATTCTTACCTTTTACAACTCTAGCTAAGAATACAAAGTTTTCATCAGCAGCAACATCTGCTTGATCAATAAGGTTTAATCTAATTCTATATCTGTCTGCACCCGGTGAAGCTTTGTTCGGCAACGCTCCTTGGTTGTCATATAGCTTTTCATCATCGGTTGCTCTAACAATATCTTGATTAACAACAAATCCAACAGTTGCACTTGGGTTTTTATTATACTTTGATAGAATAATAGACTGTCTATTAAAGTTAACAAAGTGTCCTTGAACAAAGAAACTGCCTGATTCAACAGAAGCTCTACAACCTAGACCAACTGCAGGATTTGCAACGGTATTAGTAGTTTGAACTGTAAGTGTAGTAGTACCATCACTAATATCTGTACCGGGAGAAAATTTAATTGGTGTTGTACCTGAAGTTGCTCCAGATGTTTTTGTATATCTAACAAAAAGCGTAGCAGGATCTGTATCAGTAGCGGGAATAGCTTCTAACACCACTGCTTTAATTTTAGCAGGAACATTACCATCAGAAAATTCATTACCTTCTAAAAGTTTAAAGGCAGTAGGAAATGCATTTGTGTCTGTGTTTAATTTAATAAATTCATATGCAGCGTTAATTGTGACGTTACCCGGAATAACAGCAGAACCTTCTTTGAAGATATTGCTACCAAATCTTTCAATCTCTTTCTGAATAATGGTTTGCATTTGCGTAAGCTCACGTGCTTGCAATGCTCGTCCTGAATTAAACAGAATTCTATGGAAATTATCACTGTCTTTAAAATCGTCTTTATACGTATCTGGAAAGACTTTTTGGGTAAAATCTATTGTCATTTATTTGCTACCTTAAAGTTGAATCACGACTTTGATGTCTTCTGTTTGATCTGTTGATCTTTCAATTGGCGATCTGTTATCAATATAGAGAACATCCCCAGTAAATTTATTTATAGTAGGTGATCGGAACGCAATATCATCAGCGTCAACTCCTGCTGCTTCGATAATACCATCGCCGTTACCGTTTAGTTCTCCTAATGCTTCACCTTCTTGGAATGTGCCAAAACCAGTTTCTTCTGTTTGGTGAAAGTAAATTAAAGAAGAATCAATATAATCTACATAAGCTTTTGCTGAAGATGATGTTCCTTGAATTGTTCTATCAAGCGTAAATGCTGTTGATATAGTTGTAAGCTTTAGAAATGGCATAGCATTTCCTGCATCAGCAATAAAGTCTGAATCGGCAATACTTGTATATTTCTTTGGGTTCTTAAGTAATACTGTTTGTCTAAAATCATTTCCTACTGGGAATGTTTCAGTTTCTGTTCCTGCAATTTTGGAGTTAAACATTAATGCAAAAGATCTTAAATCATTTCTTGCATCAGCACCCATACCTGAGTCGGCTGAAAGAATGGCTCTAGCAGTTGCACCAGCACCACCGCCGCCAGTTATACTAATACTAGCAGTTTGATATCCTGCTCCAAATGCGTGTCCGGTTTTAGCACCAGTGCCTGAGTCATCCATTTCAATTTTAGTAACAACACCACCAAGAATAGTTGCAGTAGCACTAGCTGGTTTTCCAGTATTATCTCCAACAATGGTTACTGTAGGAGCACTAGTATAACCAGATCCACCGCCTGTTACTGCAATACCAAGTATCTCGCCAGCTGTTGAACCAGCTTGAACATTTGCTTGCTGAACCTGTAGAGCTGAAAGACCGGCCGCACCGGCTGAATCACCAACTTTACTTACTGGAATGAAATTAGCTGACGTAAACTGAGTACCTTGAAGAGCACCGATTGTATATAAGTATTTCCAAATATAACCATCAGCAGTTTCAATTGGTCTAACACCAGATCCTGTAGGTTTTACTGAAGATGTTTGAGCAAGTCCAGCTGTATTTTTTCCTTGTTGTAAACATAGATAAACAGAGTTTTCATCAGTAAGAACATAATAACTGTTTGTAGGATACCCTGCTTGACCATCGTCAAACGCTGAGTAAATAGAACCTGAGGACCAGTTATAACGTGGAACAACGAATGAAACCTGTTCAGCAGTTTTAAGTGCCTGAATTCCTAGTCTAGCGTTTCTTATTTCTCTAGCAGAATTAACTGGAGTAGGTGCAGCATCGGATGAGTCCCATGCTTCTGACCGGCCGATGCCAACATAGTATCTTTCAGCAGAATCAGAAACATCTTTGAACAAGTCGTTGATTAGTTGTCTTTTAAGAGTGTCAGTAATAATAGATGTCATTTAATTTTCCTATGCTATCGTTGCGCCATAATGTCCAGAAACATACCAATTAGTTCCGTCCCAAATGAGCGTTACCGCATCGAACTGGCCGAGTTGAATATTTGATCCTTGTGCAAAATTGTCTGGAGTAATAGTTGCAGTACCTGCGCCTTTGTTAGTAAATATTCTCATTTCCCCTACCTGAGTCCCGTCATTTAATCCGATAGCAAGAGCAGTTCCAGAGTTTGCTATGATATAACCTTTTACATCAGATGCATCACCAGCAGAAGTTTGAGTATCTTCGTCGAATGCTAATTTCTTAACAACAACCGAACCTTCACCTTTAGTTTGTATTGATAAACTAATGTTGGTATCAGTGCCATCAGTTGAAAGTAGAGGAGCTGAACCTGTAGCGCCATTTGCAATTTTTATATCATTAACAGCAGATGCTGTTGATACAAATTGAATTAGTCCAGCACCATTAATATCAGCAGCAGTTCCAGACAGAATAGGATTATTAACTGTAGCTGAGTCAAGAGTTTTATTTTTCATAGTGGCTGCAGTAGTAGCCATAACAATAGTATCACTATCAGCAAGAACTGGAATATTGAGATTTCTATCAGCAGAAATTGCACCGGTTTTTATCGTGTATTGAAATGATTCAGCAGGATTATTAATTTGCGGCTCAGTTAAAATTGGAGAAGTTAAAGTTTTATTCGTAAGAGTCTGAGCTGCAGAATCTAATATGATTCCACCAGATGCATTTGGCAACGTGATAATTCTATCTGAATCGGGGTCAGTTGCTTTAAGTGAAGTTTCGTATTGATCTACACTTATGCCTTCAAACACAAGGCCATCAGCAGCAACAGCAATCTGTCCACTCAAATTATTAGAGTCTCCACCAAGCTTTTGGTAAAGTTCTACAAAGTTTTGATTTATTTTTGTTCCTGCATTACGGAGAGTATCGCCTGTTCCGTCGTTAGCAGCTGAACCTAATCCTAAGTTTTGTCTTGCCATTATCTATCCTTTAGAAATCCTTGTTTCTATTTATACTGTTTTAATTGATTGAGTCATTATAATCTTCAAATCTATCAAAATCAATTGTTTCAACAGTATTTGAGAATCTAATAACTCCCGGAACTCTTCCAGAATCTTCATCGAAGGTTGGTGAATTCGGATCAAGAATACCATCAGGTTGCGGTGCAATCCTGCCGTATGATGCTATCAATTCAGAAACAGGCATTGTAGCATATCGTGATATATCTATACCGATTCTTGTACGTGTTTCTTGAGTATCTGAATCACTACCATCTGGAATTCTACCTAATACTTCAAACGATGGTTGACCAAACACGGCTGTTGCTTGTCCTTCAAGTGTAATAGCTAATTGATCCGCAGACACTGCTACGACTTCTGGCATTTCCCCAACACCAAATAAATTTTCACCGGGTGTTAATTCTAGTACAACTTCACCACCAATAAAGAATCCAGCTGGGTGAACAAATTGTCTATATAGATCTCTCCATCTAACAATAGGAATAGATGATCTAACTAAGATTGAGAATACTTGATATAACGCATTGTTTTGAATGAACTTCAAAGATTCAGATCCGATTACTGATTCACTTACAATAAACATATCTTTTTTTGGAAATTCAATTTCGACTGTTTCTTGAAAGAATGCTCTAAAGAAACCTTCGGCAGAATATCTTGAACCTTTAACTCTATAAAAGTTAGCAAACATCCGTAAAGCTTCACGAGGATTTTGAAAATAATCTCTTGACGCTCCTCCAGCAATTTCTTTAAATATCTGATCTAGCTGATTAACTGAAGCATGTTCAATATCTCTAATTGTAAATAGATCATTAATAATACTTGTAGTTTCATCAGAATCAACATACTCATAGTAACCTTCTAAGAAAGCAACTAGGCTTGGATATTCAGTCTGAAAATATTCAGGAAGAACTTCTTTAACTAAATTGCCATGAAGGTTAATATTTCGTCTATTGAAATCTTGAATAGTTTGCATTATAAACTCACGCTAATTGTTTGTCTATCAATCAGACCAGCAGCAAATGATGCATCATCATCAAGAGAGATAACAAAGTTTCTCAAAGGTTTGATTACGTTTTCATTTGATGGCTTAGCTGATATTTTGATAAATGTGTTTCCAGAAGTAATTGATTCTAAACTAAATCCAACAAGTTCAATCTTACCATTAGCTGGTGTGTATTGTCCTACATTATCAATAAGAATATTTCCTAGAGTGTCTGTAACTTGTAACTTAGTAGAACTTAATTGGTTTTTAATAAGTGCAACTATTCCGTTATATGTAAATGTAGATGACGTAATAGTTGTATTAACATCATCAGCTGGAGCTAATGCAACAGGGAAATTAATTTCGTACTGTTCTGATTGATTTAGAATTGGTTCAAATCTTTGTTGAACTTTAACATTAATACTTGAAGAAATAATAGCATCAGACACTGCATCAACTTGCGTTGTAAGAGCTGACTTTCTAAAAGTCTTACCGAATACTCCTAAGTTGTCAGTAAAGAATTCTCTCACTTTTGCAGCAACAGCTGCTTCAGTAGATTGTAGTGTTACGCTTGTTAAGTTAGGGTCAAATGAGAATTCAACAATAGCTTCGACAAAAGTATCAATAGGATCCACAAAGATAGTTCCAATTGAAAGAACTGAAAGATACTCAGTTAAACTTGAAACTATAGTATCTTTAGTTGTAGTCTTTTCGGCATTAGTTGTACCTGTTGCAAATTTTAATCCTACATAAACATTACCATAGTTTGCTGGAACATTATCTTCTCCACCCCACGCAATAGCATCAATAATATTAGCATAATTTTTTAGAATGATTGCCTTATAATCTTCTGCTGTAACTAATCGTTGTTGTGAAGCAAATGCAATAGGTGCATTCTGTCTTATGCTCTCAATTGACTGTCTATCTCCACCTGATGAAGACGGTGCTTCAGTTACAACAGTGAGATCATATCCAGTTGAATTAACTGTAAACTGTGCAGATGGAGTAAATACCTTTGCACCATTACCTTCAGTTCCAACTGTTGATAGGTATTGAATTTGAATAACGTTTCCTGTATCTGGAGATTTACCAAATGATACACCATCTCCAAAATTTAATTCATAAAAACCATTTGGAGTTTCTGTGATTTGATAAAACTGAGATTCTGCAGAAACTCTAATCGCTGCAGCAAGAGGTGTATATGATGAGAAATCTGAAGTAGACGGATTATCAAATACTTTTACAGTTGCTGTAGAGGTATCAATAGTTTTATCTGGAATGATGTAAAGTTGGCGTTCACCGGTTTCACCCACATAGAATGTTTTAGTTTTTAACGTTCCTTCATATACAAGGATTCCTGTTTCTCCTAATGAATTAAGAAAAACGTAATTACCAGTTCCATCATCAGTTGCAACAATTTGTTCTAAAATTCTAAATGTATATGTTACATCATTAACTGAAGCTGTAAACGATGTTAAAGCAGGTAGTGTATAAGTGTTTGATCTATTAGCTACACCAGACAAATTGAGACTAATATTAATAGTTGCTTTTGCTGCTGTAATAGATCTAGGTTCATAACCTAATGATATAGCATGTGATACTACAGAACTTCTTAGTTGAGCAGTATTCAGATAAGATTCGTTTAATGCGAAGTTTGCTGTTAACGCGTTATAATGAGTATTATATGCTAGCACATCAAGGATGTTATTTAATCCTGACGCTTCGAATTCATAATCGCTAAATTCAGTTTTAGCCTGAAGATACGTTTTAAGTGAATCTTTTATTTGAACGAAGTCAAGCTTAGTTGACTGGATATTTGTTGCCATGTTACCTCAACCTTGATAGTGTTGTTTCTACTTCTACTATATCATTTAAATTTCTAACTTGAAATATAACTTTAACCTTTACTTCGTTTCGATCAATATTATCATTAACTATAATATCGATTACTCTTGCTCTTGGTTCGTAGTTCTCAATTGCAAGTTTACAATCATCTTGTATTGTAATATCAGTTTCGTCACTGGCTAATTCAAATAAGATGTCATTTAGGTTTCCACCAAAGTATGGTCTAAATGGTTTTTCAAAATGATTAGTTAGTAGTAAATTTTTAACAGCTTGCTTTACAGCAGCTACTTCAGTTTTTTTATAGACGTCACCATTCGGTTTTGTTTTAAATGTTAAATCTATATCAGAAAACTGAGTTTCTCGAGAACCAATTAAAGTTCTAGTTGATAGAAATCCGTCTTCTGCTGATAATGCACGATTAGCTGCCATTGATTAATAATCCTTTTTGTCTATTTATACGGTAACTTCAGTGAATTCTTTGTTAGTCAGCACTTTGTTATTGAACCGAGTTTCAATATTCATTGAATATTCACCTGTATAATCTTCTGAAACAAGTGGCATTTGAATAATAATTTGAACATTAAGTCCAGCTGGATCAAAAGTATCATAATCTAATATAAGCTTTTCATAATACATATTGTCTTTTAAGTAAACAGCTAAGTCAAACGTTTTTTCAATATCAGGTACGCCTTTTGTATCAACTAATTCGTATACAACTGCACGACCACTTGTTTGCAAATCATTAATACTTCCGGGTGTTAATACTTCGTTACGGCCTTGTCTATATAATCCTTCGACGACAACCAATCTATGATCTTTAAATTTACCAGTATCATCTGATATAAGATTCATAGCTTCTGCTTGAAGATATAATTGTCGTGCTATAGCTTTTCTTGTTACAATATCTGTAGGAGAGATATGATCCAGCGTAATCTTATCACCTTTACCTCCTAAGAATTTAGCAATAGTTATTCCTTTTGCTAATTTAGTTTTAGAATTAATTACATCTCTGAAATTAGGATTGTATACTGGATCAGGTGTTATAAGCTGAGGTACTGGTTTCGGTACAATTTTTTTAGATGCATCACTAGGATTAATCTGACCCAGATACTTTTGTCCAATTACTTTAGTTGGCTTACTGCTCTCAACTCTTCCTATTGACGCAGGAGAAGTTTCACTAAATGAAGAACTTAATTTACCTGCTCCAATTTGAGAACCAGTAAATACTGGATTTTGTAATGTCGAATCTGATCTTAATTTACTTCTAATTTCTCTAATGTTAAGAGGCTTATTAGTAATATTATCATTCTTCTCATTATCACTTACAGAGTTAAGAAGTCCTGCACCCGGATCTACTTTTACGACCGGATGTCCATATGAGCCTTTAGTAAGATAGCCATTAAGATTTACTTGAGTTGGTAAAGCTGTGGCTTTAGGATCTACCGGTTCTGCGGTATGTGTTGTGGATGTTAATGTTCCACCACCTGAACCAGCACCTAACGGAGCTGACCCAGCCTCATCTGCCTGTGCCGCAAATGATGCTTTACCTACAAGAGAACCATGGAATGTTGTAGCGTGCATGGATGTTGCATTCACTCGTTGAGTATATGCGGTGTTTGTTGTAATAGTATCTGTTGCTGTTATTGAATGTCCAGTGTACATATTATAGTTGTACATAATAATATTCTGGCCACCTATTGTACCAGTATCGCCAAAGACTGACATTGATTGCGCAGCAAGATTCATATCAGGAGCAGAACCTAATAATCTAGTTTCTGATGTTATTCTAGTTTGGCCTGAACTCATGATTGAAGTTGCACCTTCAACAGCGTTTCTAAAATCTCCTTTTACGATATTATTAAACCCTTGTAGAGTTGTATGCGCAGTTGTACCAGTTGTTGTGCTACTTCTATTTCCATCAACATTACTTCCATGATTTCCATGGATTTTTTCTCTAAAGTTTCCGTCAACTTCAGTAAGAATATCACCGGCAACATCTATATTAAAGTTACCACCTACGTTTAAATTATAATCTCCAGCAACATCGATATCTAAATTTCCGTTATATGTTAATTGAGCATCACCTTCTACAATTAGTTTACTCTCACCCTGTACAATAGTAACAAGATTATTTTTAGTTGCAACCACTACAGTTCCATCTGTTCTCATTTCAACGCCGGCGCCAGTTCTATGTCTAATCAAAATTCTTTCGCCAGCAGGTGTGTCATCTATTTCAATAACATGTCCTGATCTAGATTCTTGAACTTGATTCAGAGGATACTGAGATTGTGGAGGTGTGTCTAAACCAAGATCTAGATCTAAGTTACCACCACCAATATAGAGATCATTTCTTTCTATTCCTCTTGCATTTTGATTAATGCTTGGCCCGTAAAAATAATCAGATCTTGGATATGTTCCACTTGGGTCAAAGAAACCAGTTCTAAAAATTCCTTTAGAATTTTCTTTGGCTTCTCCTATAGAAGCTTCGCGATCTCTTAACTCATCATTTTCTGTACTCATATTATACTCCGATCGAAATCTGTTTTCTTGTTAAAGGTTCTTCAAAACCAAATGCTAAATTTTCTTTACCAAATTTATTGTTTACATATTCTTCAACATCAAACCCAGGATCTTGTTTACCTTTATCGTCTGTGTCTACATGGCCAAATGCTTGTCCGCCGGGATAAACTTTATAAAAGTTTTTCATAAATTGATCAAAGGCTGCAAACTGTTTTTCATTAATAGAACCAGAGTTTACATAGTTACCCCTATTAGGAGTTCCTGACATACAGTTATATCCTGCAACAAAACTAATTCCTATACTTCTATTATTATGTCCGTTATCTAAAGCATGTGCTCCTACTTTATTAATAGGTCTGCCGCGCTGTAGTCTTCCATCTTTTCTAATAATATAATGATAACCACATCCAGAGAATCCTCTTTGTGTATGCCATTCGTGAACTTCTTCTGAACCAATATCTTGATTCAAAAATGTACCAGTCCAATGAACAACAACTTCAGTAATTTCACGACTAACAGATCTTAGTTCTGCTTCTAATTCTTCTTCACTACTAATATAAGTAAACCCATATTTCTTAGTAGTAGGAGCTGAAGTATTTCGTTGAGCATTTACAATTTTTGTAGTAGCACCTTTTTCGTTATTTGTTATAACTTCTGTGTTTGCTGGTGCAGGATCATCAACAGCTTTATTTTCTTTTCTTTGAGCAATAATATCTGGTGTTGCTCTAATTTCTTGTTGTGTTGCAACTGTAGTATTTTCATTTTGCCAAACGTTTGCACCAGCTCCAATAATTTCATCAGTAGAAGTGCTGCCGCCAATTGCGTCAGTAATATCTGGAGTTTTCAATGTATCAGCAACAGAAGTTGTAAGACTATTAACTCTATCTTCAATCACAGCAAAATCTAGTGGTGAGCTAGATGATATTGTATTAGCAACTTCTTTAAATGCATTTAATTCGCCTGAAGATATTTTAGATGTTAATCCATCTAATTGACTTTGATCAAACACGCCATTTACCATATTACTAATATCTCTAAATACAGATTTATCAGCCTTTAGTGTTACAGCTTCAAGTATGTTTGGAGAACCTCCACCTTGCTGTGCAGTTAATGCATCTGCAAATGCTTTAACATCATCTTCTAAAGCCTCTCCCATTGCTTTAGCTGCTTCAAGACCTTTGTTTATTGTATTTTTTAATTCAGCTTGAAATTCCGGTGATGTAAGTTCATTCAATACGCTATTAAGTTCAGCTGCAGCTCTTGGTGTAACTTCTACCAACGCATCTTTAACTGCCCTAGGTGTATTAGATGATGCTACCTCTTTTAAGAATCCATTAGATCCTGCATCAGTTGTACCAGCGATTGCTTGTAATTCAGCAGCTGCAGTTGCAGAAGCTTCAGTCATATCTTCTATAAGATCTGCAGTAAGACCCGGAACATCTTTTGTCATGAAACAAACAGCATCACCCGGAGCTAGATCTGTAGGATGATCTGCAGATTGAGATACAGGTTTAAATCCATTGATAGCTTCTAAGTCTCTTCCTAATTTACTTTTAGTAGTAGCTTCAAATCTTTTTCTAAGAGTTTCTGCAGCAGAAGCCAAAGCGGCCGACTGTGTACGAACAGCAACTCTTGTTTCTCCTAGTGCTTCATTTAATCTAGCTGTTGTTATTGTCATGTAGTAAACCTCTTATATATTTCTTCTGCTTTAAGTCTACGAGCTGTCTCTCTTACTGGTGAACTAACTAACCAAGTTATATAATATCTAGTAAATATATCAACTGCTGCTTTAGTTCCAGTAGTTCGTTTTAGTTTACCTAAACCTAAGAAAGGAAATGTTCTTAATTCATAAAGTATAAACTGTAACTGAGCTCCAAGAGAACCAGGGTTTAATCCTCTATTGCCAGCAAAGTATAATAGATTCTGATATCTATTTCCTTCTGTTTCAATCATAGGCCATTGTACAATACCATATGATCCTTTAACTTCTTTGAGTGGATCTATCTCATTACCTGACTGCTCAATTATAGCTGCAACGATTGCAGCTGCAACTTCAGTTCCAAAGTTTGCAGCAATAAAAAAGTTAAATGCTTTTTCTGCATTAGTAGAACCTTTTATGAATGATGATATTCCTTCTGCTTCTGTTTGTAATGAAGCATCTCCTTCTGATAAAGCTTGCACCTGTTGAGGAGAAGGATCTTCTACAAAAGGAACTGTTCCCATTATTATAGGAATCTGTGATGAGGGTCCATCCATGAAAAAACCGACGACTCTAGCGCCTTCAATTAGTTGTGGCATTTTACCAATACCAGAACTTCCGCCTTCTGTTGTTGGAACAATTGCTTGTGCCCAAGGTAATGCATCTGATGGCAGATCTTCGATTCTTTCAGGATGGATTCCGTAAATTCGAATTTGCGATCTTCCTAGTTGTAAAGGATCTGCTGTATTAATAACAACACCCATAAACCAGCGAAAGTTATCTCCGTAATATAATTGATCAATTGTAGTACTCATGTTGGTATCACCGTCATTCCATCTCTATTAGCAAGTTTCAAAATTCTTAAAACACAATCATATTTAAATTTGCCTTGATTATTTTGAATCATATGTTTACATGCTGCTATTAAATATATACCAGATCTTTTTCCATCTGGCGCGTTTTCAGATAATGTAGCACCAGCTTGTTTTGGTTCATTGTCTAAAAACTCAACATCAATTAAATTACCAATTGAAACATTACTAAATTTTTCTCCACCAGAATAATACATTGACATTCCTGGGATAACTATTTCCATTGCTGATTTTTGAATAAACTTATGATACGACATTGACTTTGCTTTTTGAGAATGATCAGCCGGTGTCATGTTTTCATGATAAGATGGAATATCACTATACACTTTTGATGTTCCTATTTGAGTAACTCGTATAGTATTAAACTCGTCTAGTCTTTTTTCTTTTATCTTAAATTCAGTATCTAAGTTTGGAGTTTTATTTCCACTAAACAAATTAGAATTTTTAGCTAACTGTTTATAAACGTCTTTAATATTATAATTAAATTTATTATCTTGAAATGTAGTAGTATCAATAAATCTATACTCACCACTTATTCCGCCTGTGTCTGCAATACCAATAGTGTTCTCAGTATTATTTACTTGATATGATTTAATATTATATTGTTGAGCTGATACGTTTTGGTCTGATAAATTCTGAGCAGCACCTTGATTATATCTGTACGGAATAGTATTTAATGGTTGACCTTCTAACAGAGTTTGCAGATCTAAAAGTCTAAACTTATCATCTCCTAGTATACTATACAGAAAATATGGCAATCCTAAATCTGAAGTAGATCTATCTGCTACCCAACGCATAGCTTTAAATGGAGACCAATTAGGAATAATGACTCGCATGTTTCCTTGAAATACTTTATTATTAGTCTTTACTTCTCTATCAAGACCAAAACTATCTTTAACAATCTTTTGGATAATTTCAGCTGGTGTACCATCATAACTCTTATTGACATTCGTAAGAGAATTAAGATAATCCTCAACCGATTCTAACGTGAATATTAAAATCTCTGATTGGTCGTTTCCTTTTTGAGAAGTTTCTAATTCTGATAAAAGAAAAGTTTTCTTAAGAGGTTTTTGAACATCACTTTGTAATGACATTTCTAAATGAATATATTCTGTGCCTTGAAAGTCTACAACAGCCAATAGATTAGCATCATCTAAGATTGTAACGTTTCCATGTAATCCTAGTGAAGTCATATCTTCATTAATTGTTAAATCAATAATAGATGAAGTAACGTCAAATTCAAATGTGCCTAAACGATCTGTTGAGATAATCGCACTCATTATTTTATAATCAGATGCTGATATAGTTAGCTCAGACATATTAACTTACCATAGCTTGTTTAAATGCTGAAAAGACTGAAGATACTGATTCTGGTTTTATAACACGTATAGGTCTTAGTAGATTATTTTGAAGTGTGTAGTGATCATAAAAAGTAATAGGTGTGATAGTTCCACCGGGACCAACTGCAGGATCTATATCAACATATCCATCTGTATCTTCGTAATGACGTGTAGATAAATATTCTTCTTGTGAAGTAGTAATAACAATTGTTTCAAGTCCAGTGCCAGTATCTACTGAGCATGTTTCTCCGTTTGTAAATGATTGAGTTGTACCAACAACAATCTGACCTAAGTCTAATCTTCTTTTTAAAATTTTACCAGATGCGCCAGAGTTATTACCAGTAATAGTTTGGCCTACTTTCATTTTTCCTGATAATGAATCAAGAGTTGTTATTGTTGTATTAGGAAAATCTTTTTTGACTTTCTTTAAAAGCTCTTTAGCTGTCATCGGCCAGCCTGACTCTCTTAAATGATCATTCATTAAAAAGAATGTAAAGTAATATGACATATCGCCATATAACTTCATACTCATTACATCAGGTCTATCACCATCTAATATTTCATATTTAGTATAATAAGCTAAGTTGTCTTTTACTGTATCAATGACATCAACATAAGCTGCAATGTTTTGAAAGTTTGTAGTAAACGTTTCATTACCAAATCTATATCCTAATGTAGGAAAGTCTTGAAAGTATAATGCCATCTTTTAATATCCTTGCCAAATGTCTGCTTTATCCAGAGCTCTTGCTTCGCTAAATGTTAAAGCTATAGTTGTCTCTTGAAAACTTCCATCTCTCATCATTGTCATATTACTACCATTAAATGTAGTTTGCATTCCTGTAAGATAACAATCTAAGTATTTAAATCCAATACTCTTATCTTTATATTTTGCTTCAATGCTAAACATATTTGGAAAGATGTAACCTAATGGGATGTTAGTGTTTGCTTCTCTAATTACTTCTGGATAAATTTCACTTCTAAACAAATAAACAATATCTCTAATTCTTTGTGCTTCAAGTATAGAAGTTGGAACCATAGTAAAAGTAAAACTAAATGTTCTAATTCCTACACCTTTAAAAATAGTTCTTGTATTAGGATTTGTTGTAACTCTCGATGCGCTTTTAATTGCACCGGCAGCAGTATCACTAAATTTAGATGCAATACCAACGGCAGCTAATCGAGCAACATCACTATTAACATTTCCTTTAAACGCTTCTGTGAAACTTGATACGCCAGCCTCAAAAGCATTACTCATACCAGCTGCAACTCCTCCTGAGTTTGCTACACCTTGCTCTAATGCTCCACCGATTCTTCCTAAGTCAACACCTTCATATTCCAACGCATCTGAATAGTTCAAAGAAGTTGGCATATATAAGTCTACAAAAGATCCATTGATTAATCTTTTAGGATTTAGAATTTTCTTAGAAGCAGATGTTGCTGTAGTAACTTTGGCTTGAGCGTCTTTTGCAGCAACTTGTGCCGCGCCATCAATATCTGAAGTGTTTGCTGTTGATGTTGTTTCTTTATCGCTTGACCTAGTGTGCTTTTCAACTTCAGCCAATGCCTTTGTAGAAATTTCTTCTGGTTCAATCTTACGTACTTTAAATCGAAGAAACGCTTCGTATCTATCTTGGTTATCAATAGGAAACTTTAATTGTTTTCTATTCTTACCAAAGTTTTGATCACTTAGGTTAGGAGTAAAACCTGTGCCTAAGATAGATTCAATAGCACCAGTCACACCACTTATTTTGTCACTGACAAATCCAGATACGGTACCGCCGATTCTATTTTTTATATTACTTACTTGAATTGCCATATTTTTTATCCAATAAATAGGTTAATAATGTAGAGAATTATTAGTAGTATTTATATGGCTTACAGTGGTAAATATCCAGTAATAAACAAATCAAAGTATAAAGGTGATGCTTCTCAGGTTATTTATAGATCGCTTTGGGAAAAGCATACGTTTGCATGGTGTGATAAGAATCCTAAGATCAAACATTGGTCTTCTGAAGAAACTGTAATACCTTATTACTATGAGATAGATAAAAAGTATCATCGTTATTTTGTAGATCTTAAAATTGTATTTAAAACAGGTGAAGTAGTCTTAGTCGAAATAAAACCTAAAAGACAAACAACTCCTCCTCAAGGAAAACGAAAAACAAAACAATTTTTAAATGAAGCATTAGAGTATGTAAAGAATATGAATAAGTGGGAAGCTGCAGAAGGATATGCTAAAGATAGAAAGTGGCATTTTCAAATATGGACAGAAGATACATTAAGATCAATGGGTATAATGAAAAAAGAATTGAAACGCATAAAGCCCCTTAAAAAGTTATAAATAGAAGCATGAGTAATATATTTCAAAATATGCAGATAGCTGCATTCCGAGCTGGCATTCAACCTAGGACTAAAGAGTCTCAGGATTGGTTCCGTCGTAAAGCAAATCAAATGAGAAGAGTAAATAGAAGTTCTATTGTAAAAGAAGAACCTATTCAACAAACTGGTAGATTTGCTCCAGGGAATATGTACATGTTTACATATGATCCTAAGACAAAAGATAAGCTACCATATTACGATACGTTTCCACTAATAGTTGCTGTTGAAAAAGCTCCCGGTGGATTCTATGGTTTGAATTTGCATTATCTTCCTCCTATGTTAAGAGCTAAACTTCTTGACGCGCTCATGGATAATTTAACTAATAAAAAATTTGATGACTCAACTCGCTTTAAAATTAATTACAGAATGTTAAAGGCCGCAAGTAAATACAAACATTTTGCGCCATGCTTCAAACATTATCTAACTGAACATGTACGTTCTAGATTTGCTGAAGTGCAATCACCTGAATGGGAGATCGCAACATTCCTACCAATGGCTAACTTCCAGAAGTCTGGTAAGAGAGCTGTATATGCAGATTCTAGGAAGGCAATTTAATGGCACAAGGTATAGATACATTTAAGTCAGAAGTATTTCAAGGCATAGCAATGAACAATCTGTTCAGGGTTCTATTGCCGAGTATCCCTGGCTCATCTGGCAGACAATTAAATTTGTTATGTAAAACAGCAGGAATGCCGGGTAGACAAATACTTACAACTGAAAGACGTATAGGTTTACAATCTCAAAAGATTGCATACGGATATGCAGTTGATGATGTTAGTATGACATTCCATTTGTTAAACGATTACGGTGTCAAAAACTATTTTGATAACTGGGCTAATATGATTGTTAATAATGAAACACTTGAAGTAAATTATAAGAAAGAATATACTCATGATGTTATCATTCAACAATTAAGAAAGGATGCTATCCTTGATTTAGGTTTCAATTTTAATATTGGACCTTTTAATATTGGAGGTGATATCGTTACTCCAGACCAAATAGCATATACGTGTGTATTGCAAGATGCATTCCCAACGACAATAGGTGCACAAGAATTTTCCAACGAACAAGGTGGAACTAGCGAATTGACTGTGCAGTTATCTTACACTAACTGGAATAGTAGATCCGGAGGGTTCTTAGAAACTCTTGCGAATGTTACTAGACTATTTTCATAATTAAAGGACTTTATAATGGCACTACCTAAACTAAATTCGACGCCGAAATACAAAATGACTGTACCTTCTACAGGGCAGGAAGTAGACTTCAGACCTTTTCTCGTAAAAGAAGAAAAGGTATTAATGATGGCAATGGAAACAGGAGATGATGAAAGCGGTATCAGAGCAATCGTCGATACTATCGCTTCTTGTGTTGCTACTGAAATTGATACAAACACATTAAAATCTTATGATATTGAATATTTGTTTTTAAGAATTAGAGCAAAGTCTGTAGGTGAGAAATCAACTATTACTATTGCTTGTAAAGAATGCGAACATCCTAATCCATATGTAATTAATCTAGAATCGCTAGAAGTATCTGAAGGTGAAAGCGCTAAAGATATTCCTCTTACACCAGAACTTACTGTATCAATGAAGTTTCCATCTTATAAAGATCTACTAACAGGTGGATTAAGAGCAGAAGGTGAACATGACCTTGATGTTATTTTTAATCTAATTGGTAAATGTATTGACGGTGTTAAAACTGAAGATGAATATTTTTCTATGGTTGATCAACCTCAAGAAGAAATTAAAGAATTTATTGAATCATTAAGCTCAGAACAATTTGGAAAAATTAGAGAGTTTGTTGAATCAATGCCTAAGTTATCACATAATGCAGAATTAACTTGTGAAGAGTGCGGAGCAGAAAATAAACAAACACTGAGTGGTATCCAAAGTTTTTTCTCATAGCCCTCTCTCACGACAGTCTGGTAAATCATTTCCAGACAAACTTCCAATTGATGCAGCATTATAATTATTCATTGGGAGATTTAGAGGGGATGATGCCTTGGGAGAGGGAGTTATATGTTAGTATGTTATTAGATCATTTGAAAGAAGAAAAGTCGAGAGCCGATCAACAAAAAATGAGGAAGTAAAATGGCTGAAAAAGAAGAAGGTGCAGCACCAAAGGCGAATCAAAAAGGTGTATTCACTGACATAAAAAATCAACTCATTGAAAGTAATCAACATCAATTGGTTACTGCTACAGCCGTGCAAGAACTATCTGGCTCATTTCAAAAAATGATTATCCAACAGGATCAATCAAGACTTGATCAATTAGAAAAGGATAGAGAATCTGCACAAAAGGTTGCAGCCGGACAAGCATCTCTTAATTCAGCTACTTCTTCGCCTGATGCAGGAAAAGCTTCTGGTGGTATGGGTGGAATCCTCGGTAAACTATTAGGTGGTGGCGCGGCTCTTGCTATTGGCGGTGCATTAGGTGCAGCAGCTGCAGCTATTGTCGCAATTCTTAATATTGATACAAAGAAAGTCAAATCTTCTGTTAAAGATTTACTTTCAATAAGTGATGAACTTGGTGGAGTTACAAAAGCTTTTGTTGATGGTGGAACGTTTCTTGCAGTTATGTCAGGAATTGGATTAGGTCTTGCGGTCTTCGGCGTAGGTTCTGCAATAGCAGGAATGAGCAATGAATTGTTAAATAACTTTGCATCTCCTACATGGGCTCAAGATATTATCGATAACGTACTTGTATTCATGAGTCTAAACGAACACCTAGGTGGTGGCATGTTAGAGAATCTCGGTAAAGCTGGTGTTTTCCTTGGAGTCATGACAGGCTTAGGAATGGGTCTTGCTATATTTGGTATTGGTTCTGCTGTTGCTGGTATGAGTAATAAACTATTAGATAAGTTTTCCGGTAAAGGTTGGGCTCAAAGTATTGTTGATAATGTAGTTGTATTCATGAGTCTAAACGAACGATTAGGTCCTAGCATGTTAGAGAACCTTGGTAAAGCTGGAGTCTTTCTTGGAGTTATGACAGGAGTAGGTCTCGGTCTTGCCGTCTTTGCTGCAGGTACTGCTGTCGCAGGAGCTCTTACATTTTTCCAAGATCCAAACTTTTCTCAAAGTATTGTAGATTCAGTAGTAACACTATTGAGTATTAGTGAGAAGATGGGTGGACTAGGAAATACTCTTACAGAAGGTGGTACGTTCTTTGTAGTTATGACTGCAATCGGCGCTGGTTTGGCAGTATTTGGAGCAGGCAGCGCAATAGCTGGTGTTGCACAAAAGTTTTCGAACTCAGACTTTGCACAAAAAACAGTAGATTCAGTAGCAACTCTGTTAACTATTCCTGATAAAATGGGTAAAGATCCAGTAGCACAATCTGCAATCTTTACTCAAGCAATGGCTGGAATTGGCGCAGGTCTTGCCGCTTTTGCAGGTGGCCAGATGATAGGATCATTAGCTAATGCGGGTGAAGCTTTGCTAGGATTCTTTGGCGTAAAATCTCCATTTGAAAAGATTATGGATATTGTAGACCAAAGAGATCAGCTGGTTGAAGGTGCTGATGCAATGGATAGGTTATCCAAATCTATAACAAAGATGGGATATCTTGAGTTTGATGGTTCAAACTTAAATCTAACAAAGTTTGCTGAAGATCTAAAAGAAGCAGTTCCTATTATTGAGGCTGCTATTATGGGTGAACAACCCGGAATGTTATGGGGTAAAGGTCTAAAAGGATTAGCTTCTCCTGATATTAAATATGATGAAGCTGTAGCTAACGTTCAAAAAATTCAATCAATGTTTATATCTGGCGCAGAAATGAAAGCATCAAAAGCTGGTATTGATGAAGCCGGAGGTGGTTCTAATGCTGTTGTTGCTCCTGTAACAAATAATTATTATAATACAACTAATAATAATTACCTACAAGGAAGTTCTCAAGCAAAAGCTGGTGGACAATCGCCAATGGATAGACGTAGATCTATGGCTCAAGAATTTAGATAAGAAAAAGAGGGACACCATTGCTGATGCCCCTCCACTCTTGTATGCTAGTCTTTTCGGTGCGAATCTAATTCAGCCACTCAGGAACATAGATCTAGCTCACCTATTCGTCATTTGCTAACTTAGCGAAATAAGACAATGTATCTTCCTCACCATCAGAGCTGATTGACTCAGCTGTCATAGGTTCGGCCTTAACTTCAGGTGCAGGAGCCGGATCATTAATAACACGTTCTTGTGCCATTGTCTGAGCGCCCATATCTGCTTCCTGTCCAAGAACTTTATATAGCTTAGTCTGTAATTCAGAATAAGTCTTATAATTCTTAGGATCTTGGAATTCGTTAAGATCATACATTTGATTATATAACGCTTCAAGCTTTGAGTCGTCACCATCAATTGAACTCTTCGAAGCAAACTCCGATTTGTCGTAGTTACGATAACCTTCTACATTACGAATTTTGAGCTTAAAGTCTGCACCTTCCCACATATCGAAAGGATTGACTGGCTCTTCATCAGCAAAATCTGGTTGCATAACATCCATGATTTTGTCAAATATCTTTTTACCAAACTGGTACAAAAATACTTTACCCTCATTATCAGGGTTTGAAGGATCGCTTACGACCAAGACATTTGCCACATAGTGTAAACGTCTTTTCTGGGTTCGAGCAGTATCTTTATCTGCATCGATACCAGTATTCCATAGCTTAGAATTTAGTTCACCAACCGGATCATTCTGACCGATGGAAGTTAATGAACGTTCAATATACCAAAGACCAGTAGGACCTTTAAATCCGTGATCCCAGTATCTAACCCATGGAAGTTCCGCACCTTCTGCTGCAGGTAGAAACCTCAGGACCGCATAACCGTTACCGGCTTTATCGACCACTGGCTTCCAGATACGATCATCAGCATAAGACTTCTTTTCGCCTCCGCCTCCGACTGATTCTGCTGCTTGGATAAGTTTGGAAATATTTGCGCGATTGCGCTTTAGATTTTCGAATGACATTTATATTCTCCTGAAATATGTACATTGTATTTACTGAATTATAATATAGCATACATGCGTTGCTATACATTTATTTATACTACTCTAAAGTAATACTGTCGCTAGTCTTAGCAATAAAGTTCAAATTTTGAGCTTCTACTTCTAGCTTGCTTTTAATCACAGGGGATATAAATTTACTTACATCCTCTGGATCTATTCCCTTATCTTCACAAACTTCTAAGATTGCTTCAAGGTAGGGAATCTTTAAATCCAAGACCGTTTGTTCAACGATCTTGGCAAATCTTGGTTTAGTTAAAAACTTTTCTTCTGTCATATTTATTTATCCATTACTCTAAGTAGAATAACATCACCATTGATTCTGCCATTCGGACTTTTTGTTTTAGTGGTTAACAATTGCCATGCAGTATCAATTTGTTTAATTGATTTTGATTGGACAATAGGCAGGAACTCTCCCGGCTTTCGTAAACTACATTCGCGTGATGCAAGAGTATCTAATCCTTTCAGAGTAGAACCACTGATCTCAAATCCAGTTGCTTTACTTGAAACATATTCAGTAATAACTTTATATTTCGTATTGAAGGTATAGATCCGACGAGCACCAATAAGAAGAGCTGGTGCAATAGAAGAGATCTTATAATCATTATCTTCTTTCTTGAATTTAAGTCTACTGATTTGCTTATCAAGCGATGCAGGCTTTTTAATCTTTACAGTACGTGTAGCTTTTGTAGAAGCTTTTAACTTTTCAAGATCACCTAGCATTTTCTCACATTCATTCATACGCCTTTTGAGCTCTGGTCTTTTGAGATGTGAATAACCTTCTACAGCTTGTTCACAGCGTTTATGGTAAGCATCACTGTAATCAAGTAACCAACCTTCAATAAGAGAAGCAACAGGCTTTGTGGCAGAACCACCAAGGCCATGAAACTTCATACGAAGGTATACATCAAGAACAGCTTCTTCGCCATTCATCCATGCATCTTCCAGATCGTCTAGTTCATACATAATAGTATTATTGATTTTATTCTGTAGCTTTTGCATTGGAGATAATGTAATCACATTACCTTGTGCAAGTTTTTCAGCTTCTTTCTCAGCAAAAAGTGGCTTACCTTTTTCATAAAGAGTATCAACGAACTTATCAAGCGCATCATACCACATGCCACCAGTACTAATAGTCATCTCATCTCGAGGCATTGCTGAGTTAATCCAGAATGCTGCTGCAGCATAATGAGTAAACATATTAAAGTTATATTCAGCATTTGCAAATATAAACTTTTGATCTTCTTTCGATCGAGTATTTTTGATATATCGTTTTAGAATATCAGAAAGATCTTTCTTATCGACTTCCATATGAAAGTAAGCCTGAACAGCAGCATAACCTTTTTCAAGGGGAGCGCCGGCTGTACCGGATCGAGCTCTTGCTCTTGCTATTTTTTTCTTTACAGCACGACCTGTAATCTTATTGACTTTAGCCATTATTTGATCTCCTTAAAACCGAATGAATCGCAAACAAATGTTTGCTTAGTTTCAGCAATATAGAATTCATCGCCGACCATAGAACTACGTAGACCACTACCGTCATTATTGAAATGAAGTACTTCAACATTATCGTTAGCGTCTTGGCCAATCTTATTTGACCATGAACCCATAATATTCTGAGTCCACCGATATGCATACTCAAGAGCTTCCTCAATATCAGACTGAGGGCAATTTACATTGGCTGCACTGAATGGTGTACCACCGAATTGGTTCTTATAAGTGATTGATATTTGCATAAAATTTCCTTTCCTTTTCCATTTTATAGATCTATTATACCACAGTTTGAAAGGATTGTACACAACTATTTTCATTTAAATGCATTTATTTTTCGTTCCATTTCAGGATTTGTATCTCCCCATTGACCTTTTTAGTCTTGAGGAAACCCGAAGCAATGAGAGCATCTATGGTTTCTGCATAAGCCTTTTCTTTTGTTTGCTTTCCAATAAGATAACAACAGAACATAAGACACCCGATCATTGCCCAGATTTCAAGAGGTTGATCTGACATTATAGGTACACGAAATTGCTTTTGACAATATCCTTTACACTATCAACTCGAAAGGATCTCCATCCTTCGGCTTTCATATCCCATACCGGAATGACTTCAAGATTAATCTCTCTGACTTTCTTTGTAGAAAGAGAATCAGTCTTCGTTGCCTGAGGAATAAGATCTTTATGAAGAGTACATCTCATAATTCTTTCATCACCATTTACTTTTGTAAAGGTTACTTCACATACCTGAGACTCGAGCATTGACTTATACTCTTTATTTTTTACTTCTAGATTTTCCATAATAACTCCTTTTGAAAATATACTATTATTATACCATAAAATCAGTAACTTGTACACAGTTTTTTTCATGGTGTTGAAAAATTTGTTCTGCCTTCTTGACTACATTCGGATCAGACAGTGGTAACATATTACCTGTATCCCCGGTCCAGTCTTTGAACTCCTCATCATAGAAACCTATCGAACACTCCGACGGGTTTTTTTTCTGCAGATCAGCGAGTTCATTTGCCCACTCTTGCCATTTATGGTCATCCACTATTGAATCATCTCTGACATAATAGATGTAAGAATGAACTAACATTTGAGATCTTCGTTGACGAATTTTTTCTTTGATTGTCTGCATTACTTCTCCGTTGATGGATAATGTAGATAAGAAGAGAGAAGAAACTTATCGTTCTTACCTTTGACCGGAAGACCGGCATGTGGAAATTGAAATGTCGGAGGAAACACTACGACTCTTCCTCGTTTCGGACTGACTCTTGTTAATCCATGGAAATCAGTTTCTCCGCCAGACTCCACATCATTCAGATAAAAGAATAATGCTAGACATCTATTCTGAGATCTTTCACATTGACAATCGACATGAGAATCAAATTGATCGTCTGTTTCTGTGGCATAGTGCTTTATACGGAACTCTTCCATCTTCTCTAATCGAGGAATCCAATGACCATTGAATACATCCGATCTATATTGTTGTAATACATTCTTAAATACAGTTAAACATTGTTGATGCAAGAAATGATCTTTACCGATAACATTTGTCATGTGCATCTGAGTAAACCTTGGATTCAGATCGTCTTCATGTCGAACAACAGGATACTGTTCATTATTAAAGGTCGCAATGACAGAAGCACAGAGCTGAGGAGATAACATATTATCATAAGTCTTTATATAATCCGATAAAGGATGGATGTCTATATTATTCGTCTTTGGTTTATAATCTGGATATTCCATTTCAAGTCCTTAAATTTCGCCAGAGAAATTTTTTTTTATTTTACCTTCTGAAATTAATCTGAGGTTTTTTGTTTTAATGTTCTAAAAATAAGTCCCACGGTCTAGAGTGGCCTAGACGTTGGCGCGAAAATACGTTTTATTACTATGGC